>Ga0209960_1000748_pt1 | contig 58237 bp, 52 predicted proteins | sample ThiBiot_500_plan_2_FD_183947 | JGI IMG/M metagenome (GOLD analysis project Ga0209960, IMG submission 183947) | Wastewater bioreactor microbial communities from Cape Town, South Africa - Thiocy_expt_500_plan (SPAdes) | ecosystem: Engineered > Bioreactor > Thiocyanate-remediating >... | reverse complement strand
TGTGAAACTGATTGGAAGCAATCAAATATTGCTTCACAAGCAGTATTAATTAGTTGTATAGATTTAGATAAAATAAGTTATGCTAATAATAGCCCATCAAGGGGTCAAACTATACCTATTTTTCCCGATTTTATAAATTAATAAATATTTATTTTTGAAAAAATTAATTAAATTTTAATATTTCATAATTAAACTGTATTAAAATTAAAGTTGGAGCATTTAATGGAAACTAATGAAATAAGGAATAAATTACCGATCGAACTTTGGGAAAAGGTGTTGGGGTCTTTAACTCCTCCAGAACTTGAACAGGTAGCAAATGTCTGCCGATTTTTTCAAAGTGTGATTAATGATGACAGCTTTTATGCAAACTACGCTCAATTTTATGGTGAAAATTTTTCCAATGCTACCGGTGTTAAAGCTTCTTTCAAAGCAAAGTTAATCGAAAATGGACATATATTTGACAAAATTGAATATAATGATTTAGCTCTTGAACAAGCTATAAACGAAAATTCAAATGTCCTTATTCAAAGGGCATCTAACGGTGATGTACTTCTACATAGAAATGTTAATATAGGAAGACTCTTAGGTTCTGAGAATTCTATTAAAGTTTTACTTCTTCTTAAAAACTCTTCATCTAGTCTTTTAATCCCTAATTTTAATGGCGATACCCCTCTTCATGCCGTGTTCAACTATGCGTACGATAGGACGACCGATAAAAGCGTTATTCCTTTTCTATTAGATTGGGCATTCGAAATTAATTTTGATTTTTCTAAAACCAATTCTTACGGTCAAACCATTTTACACAAAATGTGTGAAAATGTGCGCGATGATCGTTTCTTTGGCGAGAAAATTAATAACTTAGAATATTTTTTTAAAAAACTAGAAGAGAAAAATATTTCTATAGATTTAAATGTTGAAGATAAATTTGGGCTTACACCTTTACATTACGCACTTTTAAATGGTAATACTAAGACAGCTGAATGTTTAATTAATAAGGGAGCTATTTTTAAAAGCGAAAAGATTGACGTTAACGGATATATTCAAAGTCGCGAAGAGGCAGCAACTGAAAATCAAGATAAATATTTAAGTCAACCAATTGAAACTAATGAATTGATACAAGATAATCACTTAGTTCAATTATGTAATAATATCGATAGTGAAAATGAAGTTATAGATTTGATTAATGAGCTCTATCGATTATCGAAAATGCCTGACGAGCGTGCATTTTTCAAAAGTACATTTTCTGAAATTGTCAAATTAATTCCAGAAAAATGGGTCAATATTCAGAATGAAAGAGGATATTCCTTAGCTCATTTTGCCTCAATGCTTAATGACTCTTCAAGTATTGAGCTTTTAGTAAAGAAAGGCGCCAATTTAATGCTATTAAAAGAAGGATATACTCCCCTTCATTTAGCTATTATGAATAATCAGGTAGAAGCGTTTTTTGCTTTAATTAACAACAAAGCGGAAGTGACTGAATTACCAGATATCTCCTTAGCATTGTTATTAATGGAAAGTAAATCGTATGAAATTTTAAGTTACTGTTTTACCCATTGTCAAATAGCCTTAAGAGATGAAGAAAGACAAATTCTTTTAGCAAAATTAAGTAATAATACTGAACAATCCTATTATGATTATGAAGACGAAAGCAGCATGGAAGAGCTTGCCTTAGAAAATCCTCCCAATCAACCATCTAATGATTCTATAAGCGATTTGGAGCTTTTAATGCTTACCGCCAAGAGCGTTAAGAATGGGATAGCAATTATAGCTTTGATGCAACAGGGAATTAAATACATTTAAAAAAAGATGGATAGCAACGATTTTCGTTGCTATCCTTTTTATTACCAATTGTAAAATTTATTTTATTAATAATTAATAATTTCATTTATAAATAAATTCTATTTATTATTTTCATTTTATTTATTATAGTTTTTGAAAAAAAACACGTGAAATTTTCATGGAATACAATCCATCATATGTCGCTTATCTTCCCAAAGAAACCTGGCAGGCAATTTTTCTAAAATTAGAACTTACAGACATTAAAAACGTAGAAAAAGTTAATAAAGTATTCAAATCAATCACTGAAAGTAACTTTTTTTGGATTCAGTTGGCTCCTAAGTATTGCGTTGCATTGAAACCTAGTTGCGAAAGGCAAAAAAAAGCTTTTATCAAGCAATTAATGATTAACAGTGTTTTTTTTATTTCTATAGCCACTTCTAAAGAAGAACTTGGAAAGGAAATAAAGATTACCCCTAACTTATTCCAATCAATGGATATCCATGGAAATACCTTAACCCATATTTTTGCTAGAACTTGCCAAATAGATGAAATACGTGACATTAACTCTATTTTTGCCCTTGCTAATGTGGAAGAACTAATTCAAATTTATAAAAAAAACCTACATGACTTATCAATAAAAAATTTCCAAGGCAACACACCTTTTCACTTAGCTTGTCAAAATCATAATAATAAAAAAATTTGTGAAGTCACATTTGGCAAACTACTCGATTGGGCGATCGATACTAACTTTAACTTTTTGGAACAAAACAATTTAGGGCAAACTATTATCCATTTGTTATGTAAAAAGATAAAAGATCCCTTTTTTAATGAGACAACTAATGAAATTGAGCTGCTATATAAAAAATTAGGATCAAAATCTTTTTCCTTTCAGCTTTTCGAAGAAGATATTTTTGGACTTACCCCTTTACATTACGCTATTTTACATAATAATATTAAAACGGCTACTTTCCTTATTAAAAGAGGAGCATTTTTACAAAATAGTTATCTAAAAATTGATAAATATATTCATAATAATTTAAAAAAAAAACAGCATAAATGTTTATTAAATAAAAAGTTAAATCCAGCTTTATTAGATTCCATTAACAATGATTTTAGTTCTAAAAAAGGTCTTCTGGAGGTACTAGATACTTTATATACATTCATCATTACTTTTAAAGAAGATTGCATTCAGCTTAAAAAAGCATTACATAAAATTATTCTTTCGACACCAACTGAATTGATCAATACACAAAATAAACGCGGCTTTAGCTTAGCTCACTTTGCCGCTATAATAAATCACGCAAAAAGTATAGCAAGCTTAGCTAAAAAAAAAGCTGATTTAATGCTTTTGCAAGATGGATACACTCCCCTTCATTTAGCTATCATCTATGGAAATGCCGAAGCGTTTTTTGCGCTCAAATTGTGTAAAGCTAAATTCAGTAATTCTAAAGAAATTTCATTAGCTTTAATGATAGCAGATTGTCCATCCTATAAAATAATTTATTTTTGCCTAAACCATTGCCAATTTACTTTTTATGAAGAGGAAGTTGAAGATATCATTAATAAAATTGAACAAAGTCATATAAATATTCGAGATACTTCCACTTTAGATTTTATGCTATTTCATGCAATTCGTACTAAAAATATAGTGGCCCAATTAGCTCTCTTACAAAAAGGGGCAAACTTTAATTATCTGTTATTAATAAAAAATCGGCATAATTATAACATTTAAAGATTGACCTTCAATAATCTGATTGCAGATTTTTTTTTAGTTCATCCCTCCAACGAAATTGTTTTGGAATGTTGAAACTGTTTCCAAAATGTGATCTTTTTTTGAAAAATTCCTTACTTTTTACTCGCTCAGTCCAAGCGTTTTTCCACTTTTCAGTATTCCAAGGAGCTTGACGTATGGTAAAGTCAAATATAATGGGGTGATTTGCTTCGTTTGTTCTTAATGATATAAAGCAGAAAGTTTCTTTTGCAATCGACTTTACTTCTTTAGACATTAAAGGGTCTGAACAGATTTTATATGCACGACGGATTTCATGACTTGTAACATAATTAGATTTCTTCTCGTATCTGTCTATGATTTTAGCCTCATCTAATTTGAATTCATCTTTCTCTATAAAGAAAAAGATTGGAATTATAGGTAGGCCAACTCTTGCTTTTTTCACATTTTCTAATACGATATTAACCAATGTAGCTTTGTAGATTTGTGTAGGTCTTTGTTCATCATAATTGATTTTAGTAATTATTCTTTTATCTTTTGTTATCGTTTTAACTTTTTTATAACCAATTGTGTAGTTAAAAACGTCTTTAAATTGGGCATTACTCCGCTTACTAAGCAACCATTCATAAACATCGTAGTAATTACAGTTATGGATACCATATATTACCGCTTGTTGGTAAGGTGCACACTGATTAATAAATTGATTTAAATCCAAACATTCTTGAATTTTGGAAAAATTAGTTTTTTTTCTCTTATTATATTTATCAATAAATTCATTTATAAGTTTATCAACATGTAGGGAAGTTCTTTCACGACTAGACTCTTTTATGGCTTGCTTATGAATTGTAAAAAAATGCGTGCTTTTATAAAAGCCAAAGACCGCACGTAAAACCCTCTCCACTAGATTTAGTGTAACTAATTGCCAATCATTTCTATCCCCTTTTATTTGGCAGGAAAGATAGGTTTTATTCCAATTCCAACAATTCCTATTTTCAATTTGTTTTTGATAGGTAAAATTATCAAAATTTAGATTAATTAATTTCATCAATTATCTCTTAAAAAATAGTCATTTTATAATAGTAGTATTAAGATTGATTAAGTTTTATGATTTAGACTTGGAAATATAGGGATAGTTTGCCCCCCTAAAACTGGAGGTTTTTCAAATGATAGACACCTTGAATTCAATTATTTAAGATTTTTGATCTTCTATGCTTAATTGCATGTTGTAAAGTTTTGCATACACACCTTCTTGCCCCAAAAGTTCCTCATGAGTTCCCTCTTCTTTAATCCCTTCTTCTGTAAGAACCAATATTCTTTTTGCATTTCTTATGGTTGATAATCGATGTGCAATGACTAAAGTTGTGCGATCTTTGATTAAACGTTCTATAGACTTTTTTATTTCTTTTTCGCTTTCATTATCCAATGCACTAGTTGCTTCATCTAAAATAAGTATAGAAGGGTTTTTCAAAAAAGCTCGCGCAATACTAAGCCTTTGCTTTTGTCCTCCTGACAGCTTAACTCCTCGCTGTCCAATATCTGTTTCATATCCCCTAGATAGCGCCCTAATAAAATCGTGGGCATTTGCCTGTTTTGCAGCCATAATAATTTCTTCATCAGTTGCATCAGTCTTTCCGTAGCGAATATTTTCAGCAACAGTTCCCGCAAAAAGATAAACATCTTGTTGTACAATTCCAATACTTTTCCTTAAATCTTGCGTTTTACATATTTTAATATCATGGCCATCAATTAAAATTGTTCCTTGATTAATTTCGTAAAAGCGTGGAATTAAAGAACAAAGTGTAGTTTTTCCAACACCTGAGGGGCCCACGATTGCTACATATTCTCCTACATTTATTTTAAACGAGATATTTTTTAAAACGTGTTCATGATCATCTTTATACTTAAAACTTACGTTTTTAAATTCGATTTCTCCCTTAATAGAGGGTAATTCTTTTGAATATAAAGAATCTTTTATGTCAGGTTCCACTTCTAAAATTTCCATAAATCGATTAAAACCAGCCATACCTTCTTGGTATAATCTGACAAAATTACCAAGCCGTTGAATGGGCTCTATTAAAATTCCGATATACAAAAGGAAAGTTAGCAAATCAGCTAAATTTAAAGAGCCTTTGACAATACTAATTGACCCGAAAATTACTATGGATATCGTCATAAGGTGTGAAAACGCAAGCATCCCATTATAGAAAAAAGTTTCGGCTTTGTAGCCTTCTTGACGACTTTTGACAAAAAGATCGTTCTCATGAAAAAATTTTCTTTTTTCAATTTCTTCATTGGTAAATGATTTAACCACCCGAATACCTGCCAAAGAATCTTCCACTCGGGCATTTATATCGCCAATCTTATCATTGCTTTTTCTCAAAGCTTTATACATTTTTTTACTAAAAAAGAACCCATAAATTGCCATCAAAGGCATAAATAAAAGCGCAATGAATGCTAATTTGACATTAATTATAATTAAAATGATAAAAGCTCCTAAAAAATTCAGAATTGATATGACAATATCTTCTGGGCCATGATGATACAGCTCGGCTAAATCAAAAGTATCATTGGAGATACGAGTCATAAGCTGACCTACTTTGTGTTCATCATAAAATTTAAAAGACAGTTTTTGGTAATGAGCAAATAATTCGTTGCGCATATCTCTTTCCATTAGCGCTCCCATTATATGACCTTTATAATCGATGAAAGAGTGGCATGCTATGTAAACAGCAATTAGGATAAGCATGAAAAATCCCATTATATAAATTTGCTGAAAAGCTTCTTCCGGGCTTCTATCTAGCAAATGGGATGTGATATATCTAACACATAATGGAATGGCTAAAATGGCAGCAGACGCTACTATAGCACAAGCCATATCAGCCATAAAAAGCCGCTTATATGGCTTGTAGTAAGAAAAGAATTTTTTTAAACGTGTTTGCACAATATTTTTAATGTAAATGTAAGAATAAATTTATTGTAAAACATAACTTTGTTTTACTATTAACAAAATAAATCTATTTTAATACCAATCTATAAACATTTATGACTTTTGTTTACAAAATAATCTACATTAACGGACCTTCAAGCTCTGGAAAAACAACGTTAGCCAAAGCTCTTCAGCAAGAATTAGACGAGCCTTTTTTACATGTAAGTCTGGATAAAGTTATTGGGATGATGCCCGAAAAAGTCAATAATTGGGAGGGAGGCTTTGCGCCTGATGGTTTTTCCTGGAAAGAAGCTTATGATGAAACGGGAAATCATCTTCAAGAATTGCAAATGGGGCCTTTTGCCAAAAAAATTGTTAACTCGTTTAAAGAAATCGTTTTAACTTTAGCAAAAAATGGTCATTATCTAATTATCGATGATATCTCTTTTGGCAAGACAGAAGTTGATGAATGGCGAAAACTTCTAAAAGATTATATTGTACTTTGGATTGGACTTTCTATTCCTTTAGCTCTTTTAGAAGAAAGAGAAAAAAAGAGAGGTAATAGAATAATCGGATCAGCAAGAGCCCAGTATTCTAAAGTTCATAAAGATGTGATTTACGATATAGAATTTGAGATGAGCCAGATAACACTTGATGATACTATAAAAATCTTTAAAAAGAATTTCTGCTAACAGAAGTTAGCCTTTTTTCTTCATTTAAAATTCCAAATTCGACAGGCTATTTTTACAAAAATAACATTTAATTTTTCGTGCTTGGAATATCTATAAAATTATAATCTTCTAAGCACGATTTCATCATATCTATGTTTATGTTAATTTTATTAGTAGGTTCATTATGAAAACGGATGTATTCATGTAAAATACTTATTTTTTGCATATTAAGCCAGTTGTTAAAAATAGTATTTCCAGAACCAATTCCCCTATTGATTATATTTGTGCGCATTTCCAATTGATTGCTCTCAAAAAAGCCTAATCTCTGCATTTCTTTAAAACAAAAAAAGACATGAACAGCACCCTCAGTGCTAGCCCAAATACAATTACCCGTAATTTGTTTAGGTAAAGCTTTGATGGTATTTTGTAAATGACTTATTAACAAATCAACAGTGATCTCTATAGTTTCCATAACTTTTAAAATCGAAGATAACATTTCTTTGTAAGAATGAGCATTACTAATTAATCCCACAATTTTTTTTAAAGTTTCTTTGCTAAACTGAAGTTTGTTAAAGTTGTAAATGCGATAAGAATCATGGTTTCGGTCGATAAAAATAAAAAACTTATCAATAAATAAAAGACTTACACTATGACCTGTTAGATCCTCACTTAAATAACCTGTCTTTAAAATTAAAAAATTTTCTCTTGCATAGGTATCGTACATGGTATCTGTATCTATTGGTTTACCTAGTTCAAGATTTTCCGGATTTTCCGGGTCACATGCGAAAGTTATCTTTTTTAAAGTAGCCAAATAGGATGGATTATCAAACCTATCCCATTCAGGATTAGAAAAATCCAGAAAAACAAATTGTTTACTAAAAGAAAAACTTTCATATTGGTTAGGGAGATAATCATCTTTCAAATGAAATATATGTCCGATACGTTTACATAATTCCCTTTCTCTCAATCGATTTAGCTCTTGTTCTTGATTTCTTACAGATTCCCAATGATCTTGTTCTTGTTTTCTTTCATGTTCTAAAGCAAATAATTTCGATAAATTCATAACTTAACTAATTTATTAAATTTTTTATTATTATATCATAACTTCAGTAATTAAGTAGCTTAATTTTTATCATTATTCTTTAACTTTAGATTATTTCTTCTTATAATAAGTTTTTTTAAAGCTAAATAACCTAAAAATGTTTCACTCTATTTACATTGAAGAAGATATACAAGATCATCCTAAAGTTTTAAACATCTGTAATCGTTATCCTACCCTTCCTAGAATAACCTGTAAGCGCCATGGTGAAGTTTTTAATCGTCATGCCCAAGATTTTAGAATCCAAAAACAAGCCCCAGCCTTAATTTTGGCTAAAAAAAATAATCAAAGGGTGATCCCCATACCTGAAGGTTATGGTATTGGTGGAAAAAAAAATTACTATTTTTCTCACATGCTTAACTGTTTATTTGATTGTCGCTACTGTTTTTTACAAGGTATGTATAAATCTGCACACTATGTTTTATTTGTAAATTATGAAGACTTTCAAACTGATATAAAAGAGATGGTCAATGGAACAGATGAGCCTACATACTTTTTTTCAGGTTACGATTGTGACAGCTTAGCGATGAATAGCGTGACCCATTTTACAGAAAGTTTTCTTCCTTTTTTCAAGAGTAATCCTAAAGCTTTTTTAGAACTTAGAACAAAAAGCACTAATATTCAACCGCTTTTAAAACATGAAACATTAAGTAATATTATTGTAGCCTTTAGTTTAAATCCTCAAGAGATTGTTTCTGCTTTAGAAAAGCGCACTCCCCCTCTAAAGCAAAGGCTCAAGAGCATCCAATCTTTACAACAAGCTGGTTGGAAAATAGGATTGCGTTTTGACCCTGTCATTTATTGGTCTCGTTATCAAGAGACTTATAGAAGTTTTTTTGAAGAAGTATTTTCTGTTATCGATCTTTCTAACCTTCACTCTGTAACACTTGGTACCTTTAGAATGCCAAAAGAGGTTTTTAAAAATATGGCCACTCTTTATCCTGAAGAAAAGCTTTTTGCCCATTCTATACAAAATAAATTGTCGATCGTGAGTTATAACGACACCATAGAACAACAAATTCTTTCCTTTTGTGAAGAGCAAATTTTAAGATTTATCCCAAAATCCATTTTTTTCCCTTGTCACGTATGAAGATTTTAATTACCGGTGTTAGCAAAGGAATTGGCCTTGCCTCGGCCAAACATTTTTTAAACCTTGGGCATGAAGTTATTGGCATTTCAAGAACTGTTCCTACTTGGCAACACGAAAAATTTACCCATTACAGTATTGATTTAAAAGACCTTAAAAATCTACCCTTTCATTTAAAGCAAATTGTTAAAGAACAATCTAACGTTGATTGGATTGTTGTTAATGCAGGTATTGGGCAATTTGGCAATCTAGAGCAAATGAGCTTTGATGCTATAAATGCAGTTATACAAACTAACTTGCTTTCACCAATTTATATTACAAAAGCTTTTCTTCCCCTTTTTAAAACAAAAGGAAAAGGAGGCTTTATCTTTATCGGTTCAGAAGCGAGCCTTCATGGCAAAAGGCAAGGAACAATATATTGTGCTAGCAAATTCGGCTTGAGAGGATTTGTGCAATCATTAAGAGATGAATGTTGTAATACTGCTTTAAAAGTTACACTTATCAACCCTGGAATGGTAGACACAAATTTTTTTAATGAGCTTTCCTTTCAACCGGGTGAAGAAAGTAATCAACGATTGGAAACAAGTGATATCGTAAATACATTGTGGATGATTATAGAGGCAAGAGAAGGCTGTCATTTTGATGAAATTAACTTATCCCCACAGAATAAGAAGATCGTTTTTAAATAAAAATGATTAGCTTAAACTAACAATCCTAATAGGGGTCATTTAATTGAGTCGCTCTCATTGAAACTTTGAAATAGTTTCTATGCCGAGCTCCTTTTTTCTTGTTTTGGCTTTTCCCATAATTCCCTACCGGTCATTATGGGCTGTAAACAGACGCTCTAACGAGCTAAGAAAGTTATTTTCAAAAGCTATAAGCATTTAAAGCCTATACTATCCTCATAAATCTCTTTCGGCTGCAACGGACTTAATCTATTCACTATATATAAACATTTAAGCCTTAACCAATTAACTGTAATTTGCTATGGTCCATTGGAAGATGAGTAAAACAAGCTCGTTAGAGCGCCTGTTTAAAGCCCATAATGACCGTTAGGGAATTATGGGAGATGATCAAAAAACGTTAGAGTTCGAAATTTGCCATCAAATGAAGAACGACTCATTCAAAAGAAAAAATTTTTCTCGTGTATATTCTCGAATTGAAATTTCAGTCTTGTCAAGCTGTGTTGCTGCTGTTTACAATAGGTTAGATTCCTGGATTGCAAAATTACATGAGCCGAGTTCTTCAAGTCATGAAAACATTTTTTTAGTGAATTCCAAATTGCATGCTTCAATTTGGAATTTATCTGAACTGAACATGAAAAACTCTTCTTTGAGCCGAAGTAAGTTGAAGGATAGCCATTTTATAAACACAACATTGAAAGTCGCTGATTTTTAGTGGCGTGGATTTTAATCATGAAATGGACAATCATTTACTCCAAACTTCATTACGGCCAAAATGTTGAAATGCATAAAGTTGGGGGTAAAAGTAACCCTGAGGATTGTCTGGATCAAAAAAGGCGCCTTTTTCAATTAGAAGATTAGCATTTTTAAACTGACCTTGATTTATAGCAATCTGTAAAGGGGTTAATCCACTATTATCATCATAATGGATACTAGCTCCTCCCTCAATTAATAAACGAGCTACCTCTTCCGGTCCTTCTTTAAGTGCCATATTTAATGGAAGATGGCCATTTGAATTATCATTTACATCAGCGCCTGCCAGAATAGCAGCCTTTACTTGATTAATCATTTTTTTGCCTTTAAGTTCTGCAACCATCTTCGCTATAGAAATTAATTTCATTTGCACAAGATAAGAATTTATTTCTTGAATGACTTTTTGGATTTCCTCTGGTAGAGGCGGGTCCATGTATCTGTTTCCAAGACTTCTTATATGGGCTGTCCACAATTTCTGTATTGGTTTCAGTTCATTTTGACTAAAACTGATTAATTCAAATGCCGTACCTCTGTTTTGGAATGTATTTAATATTGCTGTTTGCAAGCTACCCTGTTGGATAAGCTCATTACTTCGACTTAACAATACCACATCATGATAATCCTTCATTCGACTATTGACTACGCCTTTTGAAAGTATTGTTTCTAATTTTTCTGCAAAAATCGTTTCCGGAGGGTAAACCAGCAAAGATATTTCACTTTCGAATAATGGCTGACCCTTATATTCAAAAAGATTAAAAATTCTTTCTTCAGGAGTTACATCATCCCCAATACCCACATCGATTTGAATTTTATCTTTCATTCGATTGAATTCAGTTTTTAGAGTGATCCTATAACCTGGATAATCCATATGCGGCTGTTCTAGAAGTTCTATATTTTCATATAAAAAGGTAAAACCATCCTTCAATGATATAGAAGAAACTTGTTTAACAATCTCTATTATTTCTTGTTCGCTTACAGTCATTTTTGTGAGTAAAAAATCGAGATCAGTCGTCTCTCGTCCTATTTCAAGCATATATGAGAGCAGATATCCATCTTTAAAAATTAACTTTTCTGATCTAGAATACGACAACCTCGCTAAAAATCGAGCAAGCAACAGTTGTTTCCAGCATTCGTTAAATGAAATACCTTTTTCTTTTGCAATGGTATGTATACGGTCTTTTAAAGCTTGTTCATTCATGTTGTTGCCGTAAGTAAATAAGGAAGAATGTTATATTTGAGTTTTTTTGCATATTGTTGAAGTTTATTGAGATCTAGCTTTTCTTTACCTTTTTTTGTTAAAGCCAATTTTAACGCCTTGATGGCAATCTCCCGACTAAGAAGTCTGAAAGAATCTATGATAGTACGTTCACGATCAAATATAGGTATTTGAATCCCCCCTTGATCAATAGTAGTCTTTCCAAGTTCCATATCCCTAAACCGGACAATTTTAAATAAGCCTGATCTTTTTATAGATGTGCTATGAGGAACTGCTATCCAATATTGCCTTGTAATTTGTTCCGTTATTTCATAGAGAGCTAATGCTGAAATAAGACAAACTACACCTCCAGGAACGGCATTGACTGCTGCAATAAGATCTTCCCAGCGAAAATTTTCATCAGAATATTTATATTTAGTACTTTGGTAAATCCCTCGTGCAAGTCGTCTTAATTCACCTTTTTTTACATAGTACGCAAGATGTGCAGGAGTAACTCCAAGTTTTTTAGCTTCCTCGGCGGTAAAGGAAATTTTTGACAGAAGGCTCTGAATTGCTTTAAGTCGATTTGATTTTTGCATAACTAATCTCCCTATATATCAATTTAACATAAACTCCCATATGATACAATTGGGTTTTCTTGTTAAAATTATAATATTGAAAAAACTTTAGCAGACTTTTTAAAAAAATCGGTATGGATGTAGTATTGGAAGTATTTAACAATATTGGAAAAAAGGGAAAACCGATCTTAACAAGCTAATCGTCAAAACCTCATAATATATATTCAAGAAGACAAAATTATTCATTTTTTCATTCAATTGGCCCATGGCGAGATTATATTGTCATTGGAGGTGGATTTGCCCTTTTCATCTACAAGCTTTATTTAAGTGATCCAAAATTGAAAAATTCACCAATTGGAACACGAGATATAGATTCTTTGCTTCCTAGAAAAATCCCGGATATATCTAAAAAAAATATTCGAAATTACCTTCTAGAAGCAGGCTTCAATCATGTATTTAAAGATTTAGATGAGCCTGCAACGGAAGCTTACGTGAAAGAGATTGCAGGAGCTGAAGTAGAAATCGAATTTTTGACTGACGATTCTGCAAGAAACAACAAAGATAAAAATATCGTTATAGCCGGTGTGGTAGTCCAACCACTCACCTACCTAACTCTAAGCTTGCAAACAACATTAAAGTTTCATACTTACTCAAATGTTACCGGAAAGGTAGTGACACCTGGAGCTTGGATATTCCATAAAGGCTTAACCTTTCCAAAACGCAAAAGCTCATTAAAAATTTTTAAAGATCTTTATGGAATTTGGTATGTTAGTTCGCAGTTGGGTACTTTTTCTGATCATGCATTAAATGAATTCAAAAACCTAGCAAAAAAACATCCAAAATGGTTTAAAACTTTTCAAAAGAATCTACAGAGCTGGCTTGAAAATGCTTCTCCTGTCGACTGGTCAAAATTAGAATCACAAGATCCCTCTGGTAGATTGCGAAGGCTTAATTTTGAACAAATTATGAAAATGATTTTGTTTTAAAATTGAATCGCTCTCATAGAAACTATTTCATAGTTTCTATGAGAGCTCTTCTATTTTACCTGGTTTTTTTCCCATAATTCCCTACCGGTCATTATGGGCTTTAAACAGGCGCTCTAACGAGCTCAAACAATTATTCCTCTAAAAACCTTAACCTATAATTCCCTAACTGTCATTATGGGCTTTTACACAGGCCCTCTAACGAGCTATGCAATTATTTTTACTAGCTGTGAGCATTTAAAGCCTTAACTTATCCACACATAATTCTCTTTTCGGTTACAACAGGCTTAATCTGTTCACTATATATAAACATTTAATTCCTTAACCAATTAACTTTAATTCGATACGGTCGATGTGAAAGATGATCAAACAAGCTCGTAGAGCGCTTGTTTAAAGCCCATAGTGACCGTAAGGGACTGTCTAGTACCCACATCTTTTTATTGACTTAAAATTTCCTCGAAACTTTCCTGTTAAACAAAAATACTTAACAGGAAGCTGCAAATGACAAAAAATCAAGCACCAGGATTTGGAAAAACTAATTTTAATGATAAACGACTTGACGACAGATTTGTAAAAATTTACGAAGAATTTAAAAAAAATCCCTCAGCTATCTTATCACACGTTTTTTTTAACTCTCATCAATGTAAAGCAGCTTATAGATTTTTTCAAATTCCAAAAATAACTGAAGAGGAAATGCTTAGATCTCATCATGATACTCTTTTTGATTTCTTAATTTCGGATAAGTGTGAAGAAATCCTTGAAATTCAAGACACAACTGAATGCGATTATACAAATCACCCAAAAACAGCGAATTTGGGAAAACTTGGATCATCTAAGGATTATAGAAATGGAATTAAGTGTCACAGCTCCTTAATTGTTACTGCTAATGGTTTGCCACTTGGTATAGGTTCGTTAAACCTTTGGAATAGAACAGAATTTAAATATAATGGTAGCAAAAACATTCGGAAAATTCCTATTAAAGAAAAAGAAAGTTTTAAGTGGATTAATGGGATAGAAAATTTTGATACTTGTCATTTAAAAAATCTTTCAAGAATCATTATTTGCGATAGAGAAGCAGATTTTTATGAATTTCAGGATTACATTTGCAATAATAATAAGGGAATGGTAATCCGCCTTAGATGGGATCGTAAAACAGAAGATGGATTAATGATTAAAGAGTCATTGAAGCAAACTCCTATACAAGGTTATGAAACAATCAAGATAAAATCTAAGGGCGGTTTAGGGGCGAGTAGGGAGGAAAAAGAGGTAAAATTAGCTGTCCGTTATACAACATTATCTATGAAAGCTCCAAAAAACATCGACAAAAGCACGATCAATAGTAAAAAGTTGAAATTAACAATTGTACATGCAATAGAAGTTAATCCAGAAAATAATGAAGAACCGGTTGAATGGAATTTAATTACCAATGTAGAGGTTAATGGTTTAGAGGATGCTCTAAAGATAATACGTTGGTACAGCTATAGATGGCTCGTAGAGGAATTTCATAAAATATTGAAGGCAGGAATAAAGGTCGAAGAGGCAAGACTTAGTGAGGCAGGCAGGTTAGAGAAATTGATAACGTTTTTATCTATCATAGCAGTTAGAATTTTGTGGATGAGTCGGATAAATCGTCTTAATCCAGAAGCGCCAATTGAGTTTATGTTAAGTGAACAGGAAACTGTTGTATTAACAGGACATGCAAAAAAGAAAGCTAAAAAAGAATTGAAAAACATAAATGATGCAGTAAGATATATCGCTTCTCTTGGAGGATTTAAAGGAAGAAAAAGCGATGGAAGTCCAGGTCTCTTAACATTATGGAGAGGACTTATAAAATTTTATGACATGCTAGAAGGCTATGACATAACATGATTTGTCAATAAAAAGATGTGGGTACTAGACAGGACCGTAAGGGAACTATGGGAGATGATAAAAAAAACTCGTTAGAGCTCGAAATTTGCCATGCAAATGAAGAGCGACTCATTTCAAAGGAAAAGAATATCTTAAATACTTCAAAATTTTACTTTCGCTTTAAAAAGTCCGACTAGTAAAATAACCGTTTTAATAAAAAAATGTGGCAATTATGAGAAAACTCATTCAGGGCATCGTAGATTTTAGAAAAAGTTTTACAGAAAAAGATCGTGAACTATTTGCTAACTTAGCTATAGAGCAAAAACCTGATACTTTATTTATTGCTTGTTCAGATAGTAGAGTTGCTCCTAATACTTTGTTTTCGATAATCCCGGTGATTTATTTGTTTTAAGAAATGTAGGCATAATCCCTCCCTATTCTTCATCTACTAAAGATAAATACTCAGATGCCGTGATTGAATTTTCCGTACATGCCTTAAATGTAAAAGATATTATTGGATGTGGCCAACCTGAATGTGGCGCTATGAGAGCGATTATTAATGGATTGGATGACCCTCCACTGCAACACTTTTAAATGGCTAAAATATGGTCACGGATCGTTAAAAAAAATCCGCAAAGGAATAATGCTAGTCTTCAACCTATAAGAAATAAATTAACTTTCTCTATTAAATGTCGTACAACAAATTGAAAAAATAAAAAGCTATCCTTTCATAAAAACGCATGGAAAAAGAAGAACTACAACTTCACCGATGGTGGTTTGAGATTGGTCATACTGATGTTTATTATTACGATAAAAACAAACGAAATTTGTTTTTATGGATGAAAAGGTTGCTAAAAAATCCTGAAGGAAGTTGATCATTAATACAACATAAGTAGTACATAAAGTTAAACTTTACTTTTACAGACATATACAAGCAGCATCACGTTTAGAAGAAAATAGCCAATCTAAACTTTCATAAACTTTTTCATTCACTAATTCCTCTAAAATTAGTTCTAACAAATTAACTCCTAAAAAAGAGTCATAATCTTCTCCAAAATCGAGCATATGTAATTTGTGATGAATAGCATCTAATAAAACGTAAAGATTTCGATCTCTTTTACTAAAAACTAGAGTTCTAAAAGACAGTATTTGCCAGAAACTATCGGGCTTTCGATAACTTTCTTTTTTCTTGTTCATTATATCGGTAAAAAAATCACCGATTAAATCGACTATTCTAGGTATAGTTTCTTTGAATGTTTCTGCCGCCAATTGAGGATTTTTCCCTAGTAACTCACTAAAACGGTTCTCACCTTCTTGTCTATATTGCAAAAGTTTTGCAGTCAACTTTGCTGCAATTTTGTGTTTAACACTCTCAGAAATCTGAGGGTAATGCCAATAATTTTGTGTATTGATTTCTTTTGCAAAAATAAAATTATAATGATTTAAAAACGCGCCCTCAAAACGCTTTAACACATTTTGCTTTTCTTTTTCTACAATATCTTGGTGCTTTAGCAAACCTGGTTCATGTTGCAAACTCATATTCCAAATCAAATCAAAATGACAAGGAAAGAGATTTATCAACTGACAACATGTATCTACCCAATCAATATCTTTTTTTTCTACCAAATCAAAATGTTCCAAATCCACTAAACCAATCTTAGCCTGCCCACCTTCTACATATAAAAAAAGATTGTCATAACGAGCCATGGCACTTGGAGCAAGCTTTAGATAAACATTTTCTGCATAGCCTGTTATCTCTGGTAAATAAGCTTGAGAAGCAAAATCAATGAGTTGACTAACAGCAGACGTAAATAATTCTTTATTTTCAAAATAAAAACTCACCTGTTCCTTATATAGCAACAATGGTTCATACATTTTGACTGGTAATCTTTGTTCAATGATATTCGTTCCCATTAAACGAGCGGAAGGCACAACAATATGATTTAAACCTTTTTTCTGACATAAATCTAAAGCTTTACACATTTTATCTAAACGTATCTGATTTTCAGGGAAGCCTGTCTTTTTAAGAACAATTGCTGGATCTTTTAGCATAAAAACTTGAGTTGAACCGAATCGAGAACAAGTCCAAGCATCAGTATTAATAGCCACTTTTACTTTTTTAAAAGTTTCGTAATCTAATAATATTTTTTTATTGCATTCAACTTTTTTATGAGAATTATGCATTCTTATATAGCTTTGCACTGTCAAAGCAGCTTTTTGTTCTACTTTTGTCTGTAGTTGCTTTTGAGCGATTGCTGTTCTAATCATACTTTGAATTTTAATCGTTGCAATCTCTGCCTGTTTTTTCTTTAGAAGTTGTAAATGCTTCTGACAATTATAAGAATGAATGAATTTTTGAATTATTAAGGTGGCTTTGTAATTTTTTTCTTGATTGAGGAGATTATTATTTAAAGGTTGCTTTAGTTTAACAACCACTTTAGGGGAAGCAATTGCTCTTTCAAATAAAGAAATAATTTGGCTGATTATAGGAAGTAACTCTATTGCCGCTAAGGCTATATGAAAAACGCGTCTAAAGACATTCCCTTTTTTAGCTTGAACACAATGATAATTAAAATTTCCCCAAAAAAGAGCATTTTTTAGGCTGTAATCAAATGAATTATTCACACAAATAACTTTTTCTAAGAATTTAGATTTTTATGAAAATAATAGCAACATTAAGAATAAAAGTCATTTTATTAAAAAATAATTATTAAAAGTTGTCATTTTAATAATTAACGTTTTTAGTTAGTAAACTAAAACCTAAAAAATCATAAATTAAGATCGTCATCTACCATATAATTTTGACCAAGTTTTACAAATGAATAATGAGAAGTTAGGCCGTTTTCATTTGGCCCATAACCTAATTTCACGTAAAGTTTCTTTTTTTCCGAAAGTACTCCTAAGGCTTTTATTAGAGCTTAGAACAAAAAAGTACTAATATCCAACCACTTTTGAAACATGAAATATTAAGTATAGAGGCAAGAGAAGGCTGTCATTTTGATGAAATTAACTTATCTCCACAGAACAAGAAGATCGTTTTTAAATAAAAAAGGGTAAATGTTTTTAGAGATTAAACAAAAACTTTATTCAATCTCCAAAAACTATCTACTTCGAATTTGCAGCAAGGAATGCTATTTTAGAAAAACCATCTAAATAACTAATTATTTAATACCATTTTTCATAAGAAGTAGAGCTGCCTCATTACTCAAAATTTGATCTAAAAACTTATACTGAAATTCTGCGACTTCGGGAAAATACACCGGGCTAGAATCTTCTATAGCAGTGTAATGAATTCCGATATACTCAATTCCGTACTTTGTTAAACTTTCTAATTCTTCAACATTTTTTCTCTTATCATCGATAAAAACAATTTTTTTTGGACTCTTTTTAATAATAGAAAGAAACGCTGCAAAAATATCTATTTTCTTATTGTAGTCGCCTACAAATAATATGCCTTGAGAATATAATGTAGGAGTTTTTGCAGGAACTACAAAGCTGTCTTGAGATGGGGCGGTTATCGAAAAATCAAATCCCAAAGAATTTACCTGCCGTGCCGTTGAGTCAGCTACTGAAGGTTGCCTATGGGTCAATCCCATAATGGTAGTTTTTTTGCTTTGCAACGACAATAACACAGGGACAAAGCTTTCTTCTAAGGGTTTTACTTTGCAAACTTTTTGAGTTTTAATCCAGTCAGGATAAGCATCAGCTATTGCTTCATCACGAGTCATCCCTTTTTCCATTCTTTGCTGTAACTGGTCATAAAACCAGTTAGCATGACCAAGAGCCTGAGCTCCTTGAAACATACAATTATCAAGGTCAACCAAAAACCAAGTGTCTTCATCTATTAGAGGCAAAATCTCTTCCACATGTTTTTTTTCTAAGACTTTTGCTTCAACTTTTAAGGACACTAGAGAACAAAGAGCAATTACTATTAATCGAATTATCATGGATCCCTCCTGTTATGGCTTTGACATGGCAAGAGTAGTATTACCATTTCGCCACTCAAGGTAATGTTTTAAAACTTGAGCGTGATCGAAAGCGAGTTCGTTCCATGGAATATCTTCTAATTTAACAACAAAAGCCTTGGCAGCATCATCTCCAGCTGTAGGGTTTTTATAAGCTTTTGCAACATGAGTTACTTCTACAGAATGATGTCTAAAATCTCTATTAGGGTCAGAGTAAACATGAAACTGTCTAAGGTCATTTAAATCGAGATTAACTTCTTCCATCATCTCTCTTCTCACAGCATTTTCAACAGTCTCTCCATATTCTACCTTTCCTCCAGGTATCGCTTTACCCCAGGGAGCTTTGCCCCGTTCAATCAACACTATCCCTTTAAATTGTCCAGCTTCATATATTTCAATAATTGCTGTAGTAGTGAGAATCGGTGGCTTATGAGCTTGTGCAGTTTTTACTATTTCATTTGAATAAACAGTAAAGGGAGTAAGAGTTATTGCAAAAAGAATAAAATATTTACTTAATGTACTCATTAACAATCCTTTTTTTAATGTGCAAAAAGTATATGTGGAAATACTAGCAAAATCCAGTAAAAAATGATTAAAAATTTAGCTTTTCCCATAATTCCTTATCGATCATTAATGACTTTATTTAAATTGAGTCGCTCTCATATAAACTATGAAATAGTTTCTATGTCGAGCTCTTGTTTTCTTGTTTGGCTTTTCCCATAATTCCCTACTGGTCATTATGGGCTCTAAACTGACGCTCTAACGAGCTCAAACAATTATTCCTCTAAAAACCTTAACCTATAATTTCCTAACAGTCATTACAGGCTCTAAACAAATACTTTAACGAGCTACGCAATTATTCCATAAAAACTTAACCCATAATTCCCTAACGGTCATTATGAGCTTTACACAGGCCCTCTAACGAGCTATGCAATTATTTTTATTAGCTGTGAGCATTTAAAGCCTTAACTTATCCACACATAATTCTCTTTTCGGTTACAACGGGCTTAATCTGTTCACTATATATAAACATTTAATCCTTAACCAATTAACTTTAATTCGATACGATCAATGTGGAAAAGATCAAACAAGCTCGTTAGAGCGCCTGTTTAAAGCCCATAATGACCGTTAGGGAATTATGGGAGATGATCAAAAAACGTTAGAGCTCGGAATTTGCCATGCAAATGAAGAGCGACTCATTCAAAGGAAAGGAATATCTTAAACACTTCAAAAAGTCCGATTACTAAATAAGCGTTTAAAATAAAAATGGCAATTATGAAAAAATTATTCGAGGCATCGTAGATTTTAGAAAAAATTTTACCGAAAAAGATCGTGATTTATTTGCTAATCTAGCTATAGAGCAAAAACCTGATACTTTATTTATTGCTTGTTCATATAGTAGAGTTGCTCCTAATACTTTGTATCCTTCTGATTTATTTATCATCTCCTTAAAACTCCTTTTTCTTTTTTATGTGAATGGAGTTTTACATTATCTGTTCCATGTTTTACCCTGTTCCATAAATATTGAACAGTATAAAATAATGAACAGATAAGGAGGACGTATGAAAGGTAGGTTTTTGACGGGCTCAAATGAAAAACCTGTGGAAGGGAATATCTATTCGGACAAATCAGCCGTGGTTCTTGATTGGTTACTGAGAGAAGACTTAAAGAATCGAGAGCTATCTGTACGAAATGTGTCTAAAGAAGCAGGTGTAGGCCTTGGGTCGGTGCAGCGCGTCTTTGAGACCTTAGTTTTAAGAGGAATTTTGCATGTGGAGGGAGTAAGAACTGCTAAAAAGTTTTTTTTGAAAGATCCCAAACGACTTCTTGAGGGCTGGGTAGACCATTATAGCATCGTAAAAAAATGCAAAATGAGAACCTATCGTTCAGGGTTCCAAGATAAAGAAGAACTTTTAGAGGCGCTCAAAAAGTCCAATCTAAGCAAGAAAGTAGCATTGGCTCTACATTCTGCTGCAGTAGCTCATGGCTATAAAAACACTAATTTAGACACCCTAGAATTATATATTCTTGATCCTTTAATAAGACTACAACTTGAAAAAGAGTTACTATTAGAGCCGCAAGAAAGAGGATATGAGGTTTTACTTATAGAGCCTTATTATAAAAGCTTACTAAAAAATGCTTCTAATCCAAATCTAGATATCAATATTTCTCCTTCCATTTTGACTTTTTTGGATTTATATCACTTTCCTTTACGTGGACAAGAACAAGCAGAATTTATGGCAGAACGTCTTCCAGAACTTAAGCGTATCTATAAAAGCGGTAAATCGTCATGATATCTAGTCAAGAAGACAAAATTATTTCAGATTTTTTACATTCTATTGGCCCATGGCGAGATTATGTTGTCATTGGAGGTGGATTTGCCCTTTTTATCTACAAGCTTTATTTAAGTGATCAAAAATTAAAAAATCCTCCAGTGGGAACACGTGATATAGATTCTTTGCTTCCTAGAAAAATCCCGGATATATCTAAAAAAAATATTTGAAATTACCTTCTAGAAGCAGGCTTCAATCATGTATTTAAAGATTTAGATGAACCTGCAACGGAAGCTTACGTGAAAGAGATTTCAGGAGCTGAAGTAGAAATCGAATTTTTGACCGACGATTCTGCAAGAGACAACAAAGATAAAAATATCGTTATAGCCGGTGTGGTAGTCCAACCACTCACTACTTAACTCTAAGCTTGCAGACAACATTAAAGTTTCATACTTACTCAAATGTTACCGGAAAGGTAGTGACACCTGGTGCTTGGATATTCCATAAAGGTTTAACCTTTCCAAAACGCAAAAGCTCATTAAAAATTTTTATAGATCTTTATGGAATTTGGTATGTTAGTTCGCAGTTGGGTACTTTTTCTGATCATGCATTAAATGAATTCAAAAACCTAGCAAAACAACATCCAAAATGGTTTAAAACTTTTCAAAAGAATCTACAGAGCTGGCTTGAAAATGCTTCTCCAGGCGATTGGTCAAAATTAGAATCACAAGACCCCTCTGGTAGATTGCGAAGGCTTAATTTTGAACAAATTATGAAAATGATTTTGTTTTAAAATTGAGTCGCTCTCATAGAAACTATGAAATAGTTTCTATGCCGAGCTCTAGTTTCTTGTTTGGCTTTTCCCATAATTCCCTAGCGGTCATTATGGGCTCTAAACAGACGCTCTAATGAGCTATGTAATTGATATATTACACCACGCAACCTTTTTAAAAGCTTTTTAAAGTTTTAGGACGATTATTTTTAATTCTAAGATTGTCTATTATAGGTTTGTTTAGAAGGATAAAGACAATTTTTTTAAGTATTAACGTGAATCCAAAGTTCTTTATTTTTGTAGTTACATGGCTTTAATAAATCTTTTCTTAATAGAATAAGACTTTCTAATATTTATTTACTTTCACCCAAACAAATTTATATCTAAATGCATATTTAAATTTATTTACATTAATTAGCACAAATTTATATGTTTATAAAATTATTAAAAAAAAATATGAATTTTATGTATAAAATTATAGCAAATGATCTTCGAAAAAGAATGCTTATTATTTCTCTGTATTTAACTTTTTTGTATATATCTCCTCTCTTAGACAAAGAATTTGTTCAAATGAATATGCAATTATTGCAATTATTTAAAACGATCTCATTTATTATTTTTGGTATTTATGCAAAAAAATTCATAGATGAAAAATGGTGGAAAAAAAGACGCATAAAAAATATTTTCATAAAAATTCCTGAATTGATTTGTAAAACTTGCTTTATTTTTTTAGCTCTTTTTTATATTTTTATTTTATTTGGCTTATTATTTATATTTTTTTTAAAAAAATATTTTATGGCATTTGCTTTTTTCGATACATCCTTCACAACTCAATTTTGTTTGTCGCTAACCTTATTTCCTACCATCTATATTACACTACAATACGCAAGTAAAAGAGCTGAAAAAATGAAATTGATAAAACTTATTTAAAATAACATAAATAAATTTAAATTTTTGTAAATGAATCGCTCTCATAGAAACTATTTCATAGTTTCTATGCCGAGCTCTTGTTTCTTGTTTGGCTTTTCCCCTAATTCCCTAGCGGTCATTATGGGCTCTAAACAGACGCTCTAACGAGCTAAGAAAATTATTTTCAAAAGCTATAAGCATTTAAAGCCTATCATATCCTCATAATTTTCTTTTCGCTTACAACAACAGGCTTAATCTGTTCAATAAATGTTGAACAGTTAAAGGTTGTTATGCAAGCTTCAACTTCCATAGTTTCCAAGCAATTTAAGCCTTAACCAATTAACTGTAATTTGCTACGGTCGATGTGAAAAATGATCAAACAAGCTCGTAGAGCGCCTGTTTAAAGCCCATAATGACCGTTAGGGAATTATGGGAGATGATAAAAAAACTCGTTAGAGCTCGAAATTTGCCATGAAATGAAGAGCGACTCATTCCAAAGGTAGAGAATATCTTAAACACTTTCAAAATTTTACTTTCGCTTTAAAAAGTCCGACTAGTAAAATAACCGTTTTAATAAAAAAATGTGGCAATTATGAGAAAACTCATTCAGGGCATCGTAGATTTTAGAAAAAGTTTTACAGAAAAAGATCGTGAACTATTTGCTAACTTAGCTTTAGAGCAAAAACCCGATGCTTTGTTTATTGCTTGTTCAGATAGTAGAGTTGCTCCTAATCATTTTGTTTCCAATAATCCCGGCGATTTATTTGTTTTAAGAAATGTAGGCAATTTGATTCCACCTTACTCCTCCTCTACCAAAGATAAATGCTCAGGTGCTGTAATTGAATTTTCTGTACACGCTTTAAATGTGAAAGATATAATTGTATGTGGTCATTCTGAATGCGGTGCCATGAGAGCCATTATAAATGGAGTAAACGATCCTCACTGCACTCTTTTAAAAAAATGGCTAAAATATGGCCAAGGATCATTAAAAAAAATTCGCAAAGGAATAACTTTAGATCCTAATCTATCTGAAGTAAACCAACTTTCCCAACTAAACGTCTTACAACAAATCGAAAACATAAAAAGTTACCCATTCATAAAAGAGCGCATGGAAAAAGGTGAATTAGAACTTCACGGATGGTGGTTCGAAATCGGTCATGCTGATGTGCATTATTACGATGAAAACAAAAAACAATTTGTTTTAATGGATGAAAAAGTTGCCAAAAAAATTCTTAAAGAAGTGGATCATTAATTAATGGTTTAACAAACCATAAAACAAGATCATCGTCTATAACATATTCTTGGCCAGGTTTTACTATTTGGTAATGGGATGTAATCCCATTGCCATCTGGCACATAACCTAAATTTACATACAGTTTTTGAGCAGAACCGTAATCTTTATATAATCCAACACCAATGCCTATTTTTATAAAACCCGATTGTCGCGCAAAAGATTCAAGTTCTTGGATAAGTTTTGTGGCAAATCCCCTTCCTCGATAACCCTCGTCAATCCATACATCATGAATTTCAGGTATGTCTTGTGAAGAAAAGAAAGGATAATTTGAAGGTAGTACTAAACTGCCATAGCCAACAAGATAATTATCAACTTCTAAAAGAAAGCAATGTCGACTTTTGCTTTTATGTTCTTCTAAATACTTCTTCCACTTTTCTACTGTTTGTTCTTGCGTTGTCCAAGGAAAAGTAAATCGAGTTGTTAACTGTTCTAAAAACTTTTCTTCTAGTGGATAAAGCTTAATAGCACATTCCATAAAATTTACGTGATTTTAATTACTACAAGAGAAATATTATCTTGTGATTTATAGATAAGGGCTTTTTTTACTAAATTTTCTGCGACCTTTTTTGGATCACCTTCAACAGTATGTAAAATTTCACTTTCTGAAACATAATCTTTTAAGCCATCGCAAGCTAAGATTATAAGATCATTTGGTTTGATTTGATGCATAGTAACTTTAGGCTTACAACTAATTGCGATTTCTCTATCTCCATTTACTTCTTTATCACCTATAGCTCGACTTACATTAATGCATAAACGATTATATTCATACACTATGGCTTTAGGGTAAACTTTATATGGATTGAGATTTTTATCAACGATTTTACCTTTAGTATCTTTAGCTCTAGCTTTTTCTTTTTTACAGCTCCAATCTCTGATACAAGATAGCGGGATTGACTTAGCAGCTAAGTTTTCAGTTCTATATATATTAGCTTCACTATCACCAAGCGTTGCGGTGTAAATGACATGTGTTTTATTATCAATAAAACATATTAAAGAAGTGGTGCCCATTTTATTCCAAGTCTGATTTTCTTTGACTTTTTGATCTAGTCCTTTTAGCAAGAGGTTAAAAGCTGTGTATACATTACCCTCACATTCTTCAAGTGTAGCAAAAAAATGAGCTTTCACGTAGTTACTTGCAAAGTTAGCCACTTCTGAGCCCCCATGACCATCAAAAAGACCGACTAACAAGCCTTCTTTTTTTTCAGCAATAAAATGAACATCTTCCATATGTGGCCTAACGCCTTTTGATTCATGTGAGGCATAGGTAAAAGTTAGTGTATTTGCCTTTATTGATCGATCTATCGTAGAAAAATCTTTACTTAAGGGATAAATCCAATCAAAGGAGTCTTTATCTCTATGTTCATTAATTGCTTTTAAAGAGTTTTTTAACATCTTTTTTACAACAAAATCAATAGGAGTTAAGTTTGCTATTTTTGCATTTTGCTTTAAGGCTTCGATATAACCTGGATCAAAATATTGAGTCGATTGAATTTCTGGTGTCATTGTTTAACTCTCATGCATAGTGTAAATTAAAAATAGCCATTATTAAATATTCATTTTTACTATTAAATCGATTAGTTTTTTTAACTTACATTAACAACAAGAACAGAAACATTATCCTTAGAATGCTTAATTTCAATAGCATAGTTGACTAAATTTTGAGCAACTTCTTTTGGATCACCTTTGACTCTGTACACAATTTCATGCTCTTGAACATAATCTTTTAAACCATCACAGGCTAAAATAACTACATCTTTTGGTTTGATTTGGTGCACAGTAACTTTTGGCTTACAACTAATTACTGTCTTCTTCTTTGGATTACTTATTTTATCACCAATCGCTCGGCTTACATTGATCCGAAAATTTTTGTGTTCAAAAGAAATTTTTTTAGGATTAAATTCAACGAAACGTTGATTTTCGTTTATTAATTTGCCATGAGGTGCTTTCTTGGCTCGTTTTATTTCTTTTTCACAGCTCCAATCTCTTATACAAGACAATGGAATTGATATACTTTTGCCATTATCGCTTCTATAAATATTAGCTTCACTATCACCAAGTGTCGCTGTGTAAATTAGATGAGTAGTATAATCAATAAAGCAAATGACAGCAGTTGTTCCTGTATCATCCCATGCATTATTCATTTTTACTTCTTGATCTAAACTTTTTAACAATAGATGAAAAGTCGCATAAACGTTGCCTTCACATTTTTCAAGAAATATAGAAAAATGATTTTGCACATAGCTGCTTGCAAATTTAGCAACTTCAGAACCCCCATGTCCATCAAAGAGACCAGAAAGCAATCCTTCCTTTATATTTACTATAAAATGTGCATCTTCCATGGATGGCCTAAAACCTTTTGCTTCAAAAGAGGAATAGGTAAACTCCAATCGATTTGTTTTAATTGAATTATCAATCATTGATTGGACATCACTTAAAGGATAAATATGATTAAAAATTGTCTTATTTTTATGTTCTTTTATAGCCTTAACAGAATTTTTCACCATTTTTTGAAAAACAAACTCAATGGGTGAAAGACCTACTTTTCTAGCTTTTTTGTTTAAATTTTTATGGTATGTTGGTTCAAAATGAAAATTTGGAATATTATTATTTGTTGCCATAGCCTTAAACGATTACCCTTTATAATTAGGTAACCTATTTAAAGGAGTAGCTGAATTTATACAAGGTAAAAAACTACGTATGAGGATTTATCATATTTTTTGGATCTACTAATCGATCAAATTCTTCCTGATCTATCAAGTTCATCTTTACACAAGCTTCTTTTAATGAAATCCCCTCTTCAAAAGCTAAGTGAGCCGCTTTTGCAGCATTATCATAACCAATTTTTGGAGATAAGGCTGTGACTAACATAAGGGAACGATTGAGGTTTTGCTCAATTTGTTTTGTGTTTACTTTAAGCCCTTTAATCATGAAATCTGTAAAGCTATGACAAGCTTCGCTTAGCAATTTGACCGATTGTAAAAAATTGAAGATAATCATCGGTTTAAAGACATTTAATTCAAAATTACCTTGAGAACCTGCCATACCAATAGCTAAATCATTTGCTATAACTTGAATACATACCATTGTCATAGCCTCACATTGGGTAGGATTAACTTTACCTGGCATAATCGAAGAACCAGGTTCATTTTCTGGCAAAAATAATTCTTGTAAACCACAACGAGGGCCCGATCCCATCCAACGAAAATCGTTCGCAATCTTCATTAAAGATGTGGCTAAAGTTTTTAAAGCACTGCTAGCAAATACTAATGGGTCATGGCAAGCTAAAGCAGCGAATTTATTTTTGGCTGATACAAAGGGTAATTTAGTTTCTTCAGCAATTTTTTTAGCTACTTCTTCTGCAAATTTAGGATGGGTATTGATGCCCGTTCCAACGGCTGTCCCTCCTAAAGCTAGCTCATAAAGCTCTTTTAAAGCTTCTTTTATGCGATAAATATCTTGATCAATTTGAGCAATATACCCAGAAAATTCTTGCTCAAAGGAAATGGGAACGGCATCCATTAAATGGGTTCTTCCTATTTTTATAACTTCTTTGAATTCTTGCGATTTTTTATAGAGTTCTTCTCTTAAATGTTTTAAGGAAGGAATTAATTTATTGTTAATTGCTTTCACTGCCGCAATATGCATAGCTGTTGGGAAAGTGTCATTGGAAGACTGACTCATATTAACATCATCGTTTGGATGAATGGGATTTTTGCTACCAAGCTTTCCTCCAGCTATTTCAATCGCTCGATTAGCAATGACCTCATTTACATTCATATTTGTCTGCGTGCCACTACCTGTTTGCCAAACACTTAAAGGGAAATGTTCGTTTAATTTACCATCTATAACTTCTTGGGCTGCTTGAATGATCAACTTTTCTTTTCCCTTTGAAAGCAAATTTAAATTTTCATTCACCTGTGCTGCGCATTTTTTTATAATTCCAAAGGCTTGAATAATTTCATCAGGCATCACATCATCGCCAATGGAAAAGTGAACCAAAGACCTGGCTGTTTGAGCTCCATAGTATTTAGTTGAAGGTACAGCAATTTCCCCCATACTATCTTTTTCAAGTCTTAACTTTTCAGTCATGGCAACTCCGTTACAAATAAGCTCAATTTCTTGCACTTTCTAAAAAAAACATCTTTTTTGCAAGATCGGATGGTTCTTTTATAAAAAAAACTTTATATCTTAAATTGATATTTTTACTTATTATTTTGGTATGGCACAATGAACGAAAATCCACAAGATGGAAATCATTTAGAAGCTGGTAAAATAGCTACTGAAGAACCTCAGGTTACCAATAATAAAAATCCAAAAAGAAGAAAATTAATTTGGATTACTTCTCTTGCCTTAATTCTACTTACCCTTTTAATTGGACTTTACTGGTATTTTTATCTTAGATGGGAAGAGAGCACTGATGATGCCTACGTTGATGGATACATGATTACCCTATCCCCTCAAGTCCAAGGCTCAGTTACAGCCTTTTATGCCGATGATACGGATAAAGTGGTAGAAGGACAGTTAATCGTTCAAATCGACCCAACTGATTATCTATTGGCTTTTGAACAAGAAAAAGTTTCTTTAGCTTTAGCTGTAAGGCAAGTTTCTCAATTAATTCAAGAAGTTAAGCAAAGAGAAGCTGATGTCAATATCCAAAAAGCGAGACTTGAAAGAACAAAACAAGATTTAGAAAATCGTCTAAAACTTAGAGGAACAAAATCTTTATCAAAAGAAGATTACGAACATGCTTCAGCAGATTTTAGAGCGCAAGAAGCAGCCCTTATTCAATCGGAGAGATTATTAGATAGTGCTAAAGCAAATTTAGGAACAACAAATCCCCTTCACCACCCTCTTATCGAACAGGAAAAAGTGCGTCTAAGAAATGCATTTGTAAATTTACAACGTTGCAAAGTGCTAGCTCCAACACATGGTTTTGTCGCAAAAAGAAATGTGGAAGTTGGGGAATGGATTACTCCAGGAACGCCTTTAATGAATATCATTCCTTTAGATGATGTCTGGATTTATGCTAATTATAAAGAAACGCAACTACAATGGCTAAGAGAAGGGCAACCAGTAGATATAGAAGCGGATATTTATGGCAGAAGAGTGATTTATAAAGGAAAAATTGAAGGTATTTTAGGAGGATCTGGAAGTGTGTTTTCTTTACTCCCTCCTCAAAACGCCACTGGTAATTGGATTAAAATTGTGCAAAGAGTGCCTGTTAAAGTAACCATTGATAAAGAACAATTAAAGGACTTTCCCCTTTTACTTGGATTATCTGTCTATACAACAGCAAGCTTAAGAGATACATCCGGTCCGTTTTTATCTCTTGCTAAACGAACCGAAAAAGTTGCCGCTACAAACATTTATGACATTTCCTTTACAGCTTTAAACGAAACAATAGAAGAAATCATTCAACAAAATTTTTATGACCCAAACACAACCACAAACTCAACAGAGAACGGATAGCTCGTTTTTGATATTAGTAACCATAGCTTTGGGTCTTGGTACTTTTATTCAAATTCTTGATTCGTCCATAGCAAACGTTGCCATCCCTTATATTGCAGGTGATTTAGCTACAAGTACTAACGAAGGCACATGGGTGATTACATCTTTTGCTGTTAGTAACTCGGTTGTTATTTTGTTAACGGGATGGTTAGCAGCTCGTTTTACCCAAGTTAGGGTTTTTATTGTTTCCACGTTTTTATTTTCCGTCATCTCCTGGCTTTGTGCACTCTCTTGGAATTTGCAAAGCTTAATTTTTTTTCGAGTATTACAAGGAGCGGCGGGCGGCACACTTATTCCCTTATCACAAAGCCTTTTATTGCAATCTTTTCCTCCAGCTAAAAAAGGGCTCGCTTTAGGTTTTTGGTCCATGATTGTTATTGTTGCCCCCATAATTGGGCCAATTCTTGGTGGATGGCTAACAGAAAATTATGGATGGCGTTGGATTTTTTATATCAATGTTCCCCTTGGAATTTTTTCAGCATTTTTAACATGGGTTTTGCTTGGAAAAAACCAAGTGATTACCCAAAAAGTTCCAGTTGACATCATAGGATTTTTCTTACTAACTGTAGCTATTAGTTGTGCACAAATTACTTTAGATAAAGGAGAGCAACTTGATTGGTGGGAGTCTATTGCTATTAGAGCTTTGGTTATCACATCTATTGTAGCTTTTATTTATTTTCTCATTTGGAATTACACAAGTCCATATCCAATCGTTGATTTTTCATTTTTTAAAGATCGTAATTTTTTATTTGCTACCATTTGTTCAGCACTAGGTTTTTTAATTTATTTTGGTAGTGTTGTTTTAATACCTTTGTGGTTGCAAAGTCAGCAAGGATATACAGCTTATTGGGCAGGAGTGGCCGTAGCGCCTATTGGGATCATTCCGGTCATTCTCTCCCCTTTCGTTGGAAGATATGTTGGAATTATTGACCCAAGAAAAATTTTGACAGTAGGTTTTGCTGTATTTTCTTATACGTATTGGTGGTATAGCCAATTTACAACCGATATTGGACTTTGGCAAATTTTTGTTCCAAGGATTATTCAAGGCATAGGCTTAGCCTTCTTTTTTATTCCTTTAGTGGCTATTAGCTTGTCAAATATTCCAGATCATAAATTACCGAGTGCTTCAGGCCTTTTTAATTTTATAAGATTATTCATAGGAACAGGCTTTGGCACATCTATTTTTGTTACCTTGTGGGACCGCCGTGCCATTTACCACCATTCTCAAGTGGGTGAAGCTGTTACTAAATTTAGTGAACTAACAAGAGAAGCCATTACCACTTTGTCAAAAGCTGGCTTCAAAGGTGATTCCATTTATGCACAACTGAACGTTATGCTCGATCAACAAGCATTTATGATTGCGATCAATGAGATATTTTATGTTTGTTCTTGGGTTTTTCTTTTTTTGATTCCCATTATTTGGTTAACTAGACCAACAACTAATAAAATAGTAGTAACAGCAGGAGAATAAATAATGAGTTTTACTTATAATCGCGATTCACAATGTCGAGCTATAGCAAAAACTTTTTTAGAACAATCTATAATTTTTCCGCAGACAATCGAAGTATCGTTGCAAAAAATCATTAAAGTAGTGACTGATTTAATAGCAAAAAAAGAGCAGAAAAGTAACTACAAATCGCCAATTGATCTTTCGCAATTAAAAACAAACTTAAAAGACTTTGTGATAAAAAAATATGTAAAAGTTACCTACAACTATTTATGTCCAATCTTCAATATAATGACTGATGCTGAAATTATTAGCCTACCAAACAATGCAAAGAAAGATTTGCTCGATCAATATTTTCAAAAACTAACAAAACGAGATAACTTAGTTTATATTGTGATGAAAGTAGAAGACAGCGCTAAAAGATTTATAAAAAAGAATACAGAAATAATAATGATTTGACTTTTTTTTGATTAAACCTCATTTAAAAGCTACATGTGTAAAGGTAAAATGAGGATTTTTCCATGAAAATAGGGCATCGTTTTGGTTTATGGCAAAGCACCTCTAAAACATCTCGCAATGGTGGATTTAGAATCGATGCTAATGCAAATAACTTTCCTATCTTAAAAAAATGCGCTCTATCTTATTTGGAAATTCTGCCCGGCAATTTTAGAGAACCACACTGGCATCCCAATGCTCATGAACTCGGCTTTTGTTTAAGTGGAAATGGTTTAGTATCTATGTATTCAGGAGAAGAACATGCACAATTTACCCTTAAAAAGCACACCCTTTCCTTTATCCCTAAAGGTTCCATCCATTCCATCACTAACACTGGCGATACCCCATTAAAAATGATTATTTGCTTTAGTGACGAAAATCCAGAAGATCTCGAGCTCTCAAATTCAGTTAGACATTTTTCTAATAGTGTTTTAAGTGCAACTTTTAGCAAACCTGAAAGCTTTATTACACAATTAAAAAACAACCAAGAAGAAAGCTTTATAGTGGACGGCTTTAAAACACAACCCGGATTGTATAAGACTAGTCCATTTCAATATGCTTTCGATATACATGACCCTAATCTCGCAAATGATGGTGGGTTTGCCAAAATGACTAATGCCTTTGTATTTAAAGAATTACAAGATCTAAGTATGTATTATCTTATCTTAGATAAAGATGGCGTTAGAGAACCTCACTGGCATCCTAACACTCACGAGCTAAACTATCTAATTTCTGGAAATGCAAAAATATCGATTTTATCTCCAAATGGCGATTTTGATGAATTTGATATGGAAGAAGGAGATATTAGTTTTCTTCCACAGGGATATATTCACCACATCGAAAATACAGGAATACAACCTGCAGAATTTGCAGTTTTCTTTAATACCAATAACCCAGGAGATATAGGTTTATCAGCTGCTTTGACAACTTTTTCTCCTGAAATGTTAGCGCAATTGTTTAAAATGGATCTTTCTACTTTAAAAACTTTAGAAGTATTTCCCTATAATCGATTAATAGTGAAAAAATAAAGTTTTAAAATTTTATAAAAGTTTTATTTAATTAATGGTATAATAATAATGATTTAAATAGTCAGGTTATTATGCCTAAAATTACCTCTTGGAGTACTTTAAAAAGTCAGGCTATTCACAATAAAGTAACCGTTGAAGATCTAGTTAATTATAAATCAACCGATAATCCTTTTAAAAGACTTTGGATCAATATTACACGCCTTTTCCAAGGTAAGGGTATTTTGACCGATCAAAAAATAAAAGAACTGTTAGGTAATTTATCAGAAGAAACGATCCAAAAGATTACCGATTCTTGTGCTGTGATCTTAAGTCAATCTTCAAAACAAGAAAAACCTATCTCTTTTAAAGCCTCAACAAATGAAATAGACGATGTTGAAAAAATTCGATTCGCCACCAAAATATTCAATATAGAAGATAAAGTTGAACTTTTTAAACAAGATGGCCATGGATTTTATTTGAGCGATGAGCCTTTAAACAAAATTAAAGCACAAAAACAAAGAGGTGATATTCAAAGTAAATTTTTTAATTATTTAGAACAAAAATTTACTTCAATAGAAAATTTTTTTACAAGTTTTTTAGCTATTATTCCCAAAACCTCCTTTGGCAAAAAATTAGACTCTAATACTTTACAGTCAGAAACAAAGATTGAGCGAGGTACAAAAGAAAATCCTCTCGATAGATATCAGCCAAAAGACGCTAATGATGTAGATCCAAAAAATCATTTGCTAAAAGCTACAACATCTAATGGCGATCAAATTATTTTAGGATCAGGCTACCCTATTATTGATGGCATAAGAGATCGCGATCCATTATGTGATGATATGGTATTACAACGATTTTCTAATTATATTTTATTTTCAGGTACTGATGGAAGCGGTGCTAATGAATTTACAAAAAAAGGGGCTATAGAGGCCAATCAAGTTTTTTTAAAAACCATGCAGCAAGAACTGAGCCAAAAAGATTCTCTTACTACCCGTGATGTTACTAGTGCTTCTTTTAAAGGAATTCAAGACATACAAAAAAAGCTTGTTAAGCTATTGGGTCCTTTAACTACGCACATAGGAATTACTGCCACCCAGGATGAAAATGGCAACGTAAAAGGTGTTATTACATCCGTTGGCGATATGAAGGTCTTTATCAAGAAAGCTAACGGAGATGTGGTTGATTTAACAAAAGGCAATCGGGGTGGCGAAGATCCAAGAGACCCAGGCGGACAATTAGGAGGACCTGATCTTCATAACGCAGACTATAGAAATTTGCGCGTAATCCCGTTCACGGCTTCTAAAGGTGATGTTCTCCTTCCTATGTCAGATGGGATTCATGATAATCTAAATGGGGATCAAGAAGCCTTAATTAAACAGCTACTTGAAAACAAAACGCCTCAAGAATATGCTCAAACTTTAATCGATCATGCGATCGATTATTCATCTGCTAAAAGGCAGTCATTTGTCACAAACTTAGAAGAAAACATGGATATTTCCGGAAAAATGGACCATTTGAGTGTTGCTCAAATCATGCTTTAACAATTACAATGCTAAAAATTGAACATCGTTGTAATAATTTCAAAGAATAAGCATGCATAACCTATATAAATTAGTCGAAAAAGCTTTTCTTAGTAAAATGTGTAAAAAAGGTTTGTTAGTTCTTCTTACAAACGATCACTTTGATCCTAGCAAATCTTCCATTATTTTTGTCAATCCTCTGAATCTAACCGTAATCGATACACAAAAGTAGTTTACCTATAACAAATATACAATTAACAAAGATTTAGGTTTAGTGTTGTCTTTGGAATTTATACATCTAAAGAAGTTTGGAAACTGACTCCAAGTGGTGACACTTTGGTCTGATTATTTGATGATAATTATAACTCTAAATTGATGCGGACTTTATCTATCACTATTGAAGTGAAGCTTGCGTTACCTAATTAAAAAAAACCTTAACTAGCTATGAACGCAATATTATTTCTTATTTTTCAAATTTTTTGATACCTTAAGTTCTTTGTTTGCATAAGGCTACCAAACTTCTCCAAATAGCTAAGTCTTTGAGTTAAGCCTATAGAGTTCAAGTATGTATGCTTTATTTATTTTCACATCAGCAGTTCAATTAATTCTAATAATCCTATAAAGTTCATTTAACTTATATAATGTTTGATCTTAGTGAATGGGATAAAATTTATGTAAATAAACTGGTTGTCGATTGCGTTTCATTTTTTTATGCAGTGCGTACCTTTGCTGAATTTGATACATTACGCTTAGTTGAGCGGGTAGAATGATACACTGCTACTCGTGCTTTACGATTGGCTGGTTTAGATTTAACAACAATATCCACATCTTGACCAATCTCATTGAGAAAATGAATTAATCGTTCGACAGAATAGCCTCTAAAGCGACCATTTAAGAGTTCTGATAACTTAGGTTGAGAAATTCCGAATATATCAGCAGCTTGGGTTTGGGTAATTTTTTTCCTTTTAATAGCTTTACTTATTTCTATAACAAGATTGGATTTTGTTTCCATTTCTTCATAATTTTTATATCCTAGTTCAGCATAAATACTTTCAGAGCTCATTTCAACTCTTTCATTAGTAAGTTCCTCTTCATTTGTTACTCTTCTCTTCATACATTTCTCCTTTTATTTAACCACTCTTCATATTTTTGCTCTGCTAACTTAAAACGACTTTTAATCAATTCAACATCTTGTTTTGATGTCGCAATACCTTGTTTTGATTTCTTTTGGAATACATGAAGTATAGCTATGGCTTCCTTAAATTTTACTGTATAAACAGCTCGATATGTTCCTCCAGAATCACTTTCTACGATTTCTAAGACTGAACCATTTCCAAATCCTTTAAAAGCTTTAGCTTTGTCACTTTTCTCTCCTTTTTGAGCTTGGTAAAGGGCATGTCCAATTTCGTCTTGTACATCATCAGGAAGAGAAATGAGATCTTTTTTAGTGGACGCAACCCAAATAATCGGTTTAATTTGCATGATCTTATCTCCAAATTATATTATTCCTAATATTAGGGATAATTACAAACAAAATTTTTAAAAAGAAAATAGAGTTTATAAAGATTTAGGTTTTGTTTGGACTTGGAATTATACATCTAAAGAAGTTTGGAAACTAACTCCAAGTGGTGACACTTTGGTCGGATTATTTGATGAAAGTTATAGCACAAAATTACTTCATGCCGATGCGGACTTTATCTATTACTCTTATTCGAATGGAGGTTGAATTTTTATTTAAGTTTATTTTTTCCAAAGTTCTTTTAAACGCTCTTTTCTTCCACTGAAGTAGCTATATTGTTCATATCGTTGCGGATTTTTTTTATAAAATTCCCGATGATATTCTTCAGCTGGATAAAATGTGGTTGCTGGCACAATTTCTGTTACCACAGCCATTTCATTTTGAAGTTTTGCTTTTGAATGTTCAGCTATTTTTTTTTGTTCCTCATTATGATAAAAAATAGCCGTTCTATATTGATTGCCTACATCGCAAAATTGTTTGTCTTTAGTTGTTGGATCAATGCTATGCCAAAAAACATCGAGTAATTTTTCATAACTTACCTTTTCAGGATCAAAGGTAATTTCCACAGCCTCTGCATGCCCCGTTTTTCCGCTGCATACTTCTTCATACGTTGGCTTTTCGGTATGTCCACCCGTATAACCTGGCAAAATGGAAATCACTCCGTCTATTTTTTTATAGGGAGGTTCCAGACACCAAAAACAACCCCCTGCAAATGTGGCTAATTCTTTCATTTTGCTTCCTTTACATAAGTTATGAATCGATCAATAATATCTTTTACCGAAAGAATCTCATGAATCCCCTCGACACTTTTACCCGCTTGCCAATAATCTTTAGAAGATCCACCTTTCACCGTCACATTCTTAAATTGATGAAAAGCTTTTAACCAATACCACATTCTAATCCATTTTTTTGTCCAAGAATGGGTAAATAGCCATTTTTGAATTGGCCCAACTTTGGTTCCAACTTTTTCTACATAAGGTGTTTTTATAACAGATAAAGGAATTCCTGTTACCCTTTCTGTTACAACTATATCATTAGCTGTAGCATTTAAGATAGCTTGCTTATAATCTTGTTTTTGATTGCATTCAATAGTTGCGATAAAACGGGTTCCAATCTGCACACCTGAATAACCAATAGCTAACGCCTCTGCCATTTTTTTTTCATCACCAATCCCGCCTGCACAAATCAATGGCAAACCATAATCTTTTAATTGTTCATATAATTCCAGAGGAGAATAAGTTCCTGCATGTCCCCCCGCTTCATTATTCACACAAATTAATCCATCCACTTGAGCTTCAATTGCTTTATTAGCCCATTTTTTTGCGGTGATGTCATGATAAACGATTCCTCCCATGGGTTTAACTTGAGTTACGACCCATTTTGGATTACCAAGGGATGTTACAAAAAAACGACACCCCATTTCAAGGCTTATATCAATCCACTCTCTTGCTCGTTTAAGATAAATTTCAGAAGTACTTTCTAGTATAATATTTAATCCAAACGGTTTTTTTGTAAGTTCTCTTAAACGTTCTAACCCTTTACGAAAATCCATTCCATGCACGTAGACTAATGACATCGGTTGTACAATCCCGATTCCTCCAGCTTCCGAAACAGCAGCTACTAATTCAACGTTACTACAAGGGTACATAGCTCCTCCAATGATAGGATAGTCTATACCCACTTGGTCTATAAAATCATTTTTCCATTCCATACTTATCCAAAAAAAAAAGCCAGGTAGCAAAAACTACCTGGCAAAAAGATTTTTAATTATCTTTAATTATTGGCAGCAACCACCAGCATCAATATTTTGTTCACATTGATCAACTAAGCCACCATCAACTTCTTGAGGTTGTTGTTGTGCACAACCTTGAATATGTTTGTAATAATACTTTGGAACGTATTTGCAATGACGTTCTTTAACATATTTTGGACGATATTTTGTTTCACATACTGTGTAGTATTGTGGAACATATCGGCAATATGTTTTTTGGTAATATTGAGGAACATATTTGCAGTGTGTTCTTTGATAATACTGAGGAACATATCTGCAGCATCTTTTTGGACAATCGTAAGCTTCATATTCACAACGAGTTGTGCAGTAGTATTTTGGTTCATACTTGCAGAATAAGCAGTATTTTTCACCAGTTGCAACTTCAGCTGGTGCACAATCTTGTTGTTGTACTGTTTCTTCTTGTGGGCAACATCCGTCTTGAGAAAAACCAAATTGTGTGAATCCTAAACAAAATGATAGGGATAAGAAAAGAAAAAATTTTTTCATACATCACCTTTATCAGAACGTTTTAGATAATCGGCAATAATCTAATCTTTATTGCTTCTTTTGAACTATTTCGTAAGGTTAATTGGTTAACCTACGAAATTTAGCTCTTTAGCCTTACCATGTAATTTTGCCGATTTTTTAACAAATATTTTTTTCAAAGAAGGGATAAAAATGATGCTTTTTAGAGGGGAATTTTTTTTTACTAAACGACAAAAGCCAGGTAAATTTTACCTGGCTTTTCAAGATCAGTTAGATCTTTGACTATCGGCAACCACCGATTCCACAGCTTCCACCAACTTCTCCACCGATTGGTGCAGAAGGAGCTTCTTCACATCCACCACCAACTACGTTAGATCCAACTAAACCACCATCAATTTCTTGTGGAGCTTGTTGTGCACAACCTTTTACGTGTTTGTAGTAGTAAGAAGGTACGTATTTAACGTGACGTTCTTGGATGTATTTAGGACGATATTTAGTTTCACATACTGAATAGTATTGTGGAACTTGTCTGCAATATGTTTTTTGGTAGTACTGAGGAACATATCTGCAGTGTGTTTTTTGGTAGTACTGAGGAACGTATTTGCAACATTTTTTCTGTACTACATATGGCTCTTGCTCACAACGAGTTTTGCAATAGTATCTTGGCTCGTATTTGCACATTAAGCAATAGCAATCGCCCATGTTTACTTCAGCAGGAGCTGCTGCTGTTTCTTGTTGTGGACAACATCCGCCGTCTTGTGAGTAACCGTACTGTGTCATTGCTAAACTAAAAGTTAGAGATAAGAAAAGAAAAAATTTTTTCATATAATCCCCTTTACCAGAACGGTTTTGGATTTTTTATTATTCTTTCTAACTTAATAACATTAGTTATTAAGCTTTTGTTATTAAAAGGAAACTATTTTCATCAGGCTTTAGTTTCTACTTAGAACCTACAACCTTAGAAATTAACCTCTTAGCCTTACCATGACAATTTATTGAATTTTTCGCAAATCTTTTTTTTAATTAATTAATTTTCTCTCGGTAATTTAATAACATTACCTAAAACCAAAATTCAAAAAATTTCAAAACTTGTTTGCTAAAGTTCTATTCTATATAAAAAAACTAACAAAAGAGGTTAGTTATGGAAGTTGTTCCGATGATCAAAAGAAATATTGATGAAGTAAAAGATATTCTAGTTAAAGCCTACTTTAACGATCCCGTGATTGAATGGGTGTATCCTGATGTGGAAGTTAGGAAACGCGCCCTTGATGCATACATGTCTTGCTACGCAGAGTACGCCCAAAAATTTACGCAAACATTTGTCACGGCGCCAACTGTTGATGGCATTATAATGAATTTGAAACCCGAAGAATCTTTTAAAGCATTAGATCTATTACTACTTAAATCTATGAAAAAAGCTCCATCGATTGGATTTTCAGCTATAGGAAAATTTTTAAAACTTATGTCTTATCTAGGAAAAAGAAAAGACGAATTAATGCCTCCACTTCATTGGCATCTTGGAATGGTGGCCGTTGATCCAAAAGCACAAGGCAAAGGGATTGGCAAAAAATTAATTGAACATTCCCTTCATTTTGCGGATGCAGCGAATATTCCTTTTTATTTAGAAACTGGAACTCCTTCTAACGTAGGATTATATGAGCATTTTGGTTTTAAAATTTTAGCAGAAGAAACAAATTTGCCAGGTGGATGTCCTAAAATGTGGTTAATGGGTCGAATGCCCCCTAATTCAAGCAAATAACTAAAGATTGGCTAACGCTTTATTTACATTGATTTCAAAAGCATAAGCATAGTTTACTGCGATTTCCATAATTTTTTGTGGATCTGTATTGGATTGCAAAATTTTTTCCCACGTTTTTTTTAAAACAACATCATCTGTTTTAAAATCGGCAGCTTTTTTTTGCCCTGCTTTAAACTCGCTAAAAAAATCTTTGTAATCACTATCAGTAAATTTTGGCACTAATTGTTTAATAAAGCGCATTATATCTAAAGACAAAGTAGGGGATAAATTAGGAACTACTTCTAAAGATATAGGGATTTCAATTGTTTTTTGCCTATCGTTCAATTTGAAAGTAAAAACTCTTGTTCCACTAATAAAACCAACGCCTAAATTAAACGCTTTGACATTTTTCCAGTCTGTAGATTCTACAACATTTGATTTATCTCGATTTCTTTCAGGGGTAAAACTTTTTAAAACATCCATCGCCTCACTAAGGGGTGCCTTATCTTTTTTTAAGCTTTTCATTTTGTTATAAAGGCTTGTGAGATAACGATTCCATGTTCTATCTAAGACATCAGGACTTTTTCTATCAGCATAGTGCTCTACAAATTCATCTAAAGTAAATAGCTTAGTTGCATTGTCTTTATATAATGTGGCAATTTCTTTATCTGATAATTGATTTCCAAAAATACCCAACATAAAATAATCGGTATCTACTTGGCTATTGGCCATCCCTACAGATTCCACTAAGTTAGCTGTTATATACTGTAGGAATGATGGTATATTTGAAGAAACTTTTTCAGGGTTACCTTTTTCCCCTTGGTTTTTTATAAAGGTAGAAGATCGAAATAAATCAGTCATTTCTCCCATTTCTTCGCGACTAAAAAGATCTACTAAATGCTCTGTTGCGTATATATATAGTTCTGCTCCACTTATGACTAAGCCTTCAAGATTGTAAGGTTCCCCTTTTGCGCTAGATTGTATAGATTCTTTTTTTGCTTTTTCCACCTCTTGATTAAATTTTATAAGTTTCCTTGTGAAATTGGGGTCTTTTTCCGAAATTTTTTCGAAAATTTGTATATCCGCTTGATTAAATCCTCTATTTTCTAAGCTATCTTTAAGTAATTTTGCAGAGTCATTATAAATGAGTTGAAGAGCTTGTAAATTTCCATAAACGGTTTGATAGACAGCCGCTTCGTTTTCATTAGAAGCTTTAAGATTTAGTATTCTGTTTTTTAATTTAGATATATCATTAAACAATTGGTCATCTAATTGACTTTGATCAGCCCTACTTAATACTTTTACAGCGCTATTGATTAAAACCATCGATTTCGACAAATGTTTATCGTCAAAAAAATTAACTCCAAAAAGAAATTCCTTAATTTTTGCAATTATTTTTGTAAAGAAACCATTTTTTACAGCACTTGCCGGTTTAAATCTCTTAGAGGCTAAATCATCTATTACACCTTTAGCTTTTTCAATATTAGCCTGAGGGTCAATCACTTTACTCGCACTTAAATTATTTTCTATTCTATCAACCATTGAATATCCCTCTTTTGTTGGGACAATTTAAAGTTTTATAAAGGCGTTATATAAACCGATATTTAATAAGTATTGGTATTTGACCGCTAATTCTATCACCTTATTTTTATCTAATTTTAATTCCTCAATTTTTCCCCAAACTTTTTGCATATCAGGTTCGTCTTCAATGGGTTTAAATTCAGTGTCATAACCTTTAGCTTGCATAGCATATTTTTCAACAAACTCTTGATAATCCCCAAATTTTTTACCAAGCATTTCCACAAAATTTAATACAGCTTCCGTTTCTTCATAATTTAAATCTCCAAGAGTCTGAAGATTTAAAGGGACTTCAACTATTTCTTTAGTTTTATCTTCTTCATTAACTCCTTGTTCTAAAGCTATATACCGAATTCCACTTACAAAGATATCTCTTCCTAATGAATCTTTACGGGAATGCACTTCTTTCCAAGCTACAGAAAAGTTTGTATATTCATTTCTATCTTTTTTTACGGGTAACTGTTCAATTTTTGCAAAAATTTCTTCAAGGCTCAAACCTTGTTTTTTTAAAATTTGTACTTGTTCAAAGATATAAGGCAAATAGTACACTTCCCAACTTCGTTGCATAACTTTTTCAGGACGGTTCTTTTCGAGGGCTAGTTCTTTTTTTGCATCGGTTAACAATTCATCGGTGTTTTCTTTTTCATCCTTTACTTGTAATTGCTTTACATCTGTTACTAAACTATCTAAGCTTTTTAAATAATTAATATAGTTATGATAAGTGCCAAAATCTGAAGCATTGTAGTAATTTTTTATTTGCTCTTTAGACACTGCATTACCCATTATACCTAAAAAGAAAAAGTCTTCATCAACCTGAAGATTAATGGGAGAAGCTTTTTCGTTAATTGCGTTCGTTATTTGTATTAATCTCGAGGGTATAACTTCAGCCGGGGATTTATTAACTATGTCCTTAAAAACTTCGGCTTTTGGGGCAAGGGCTTGAATCGAAGCTTTGATTTTTTCCTCATAGAGTATGGTGCTATCTGTAAACATCATAATTAATTGCCCTGTAAAGTCTCCGGCAATTTCTGAATCAAGCTTTGGAATTTGTCCTTCATTAATCAGTTCTCGATTTTTTTCTTTTTGGAAATTGACAATTTCCAAAAGGGTTTTCATCCGATCATAAAATCCTGGGACATTTTTAAATAGTATGCCCAATATATCTAAGTCTGCATCATTTAATGGAATTATCTTAGATAAATAACCTTTCAACTCTTCATTTATTTCTTTTACAGCTACAGCATTAGGCAATGCTTGACTTTTTTTAAATACGGGCGGTCCTTTATGTTTAACAGATTCTGCGGCCGCATCTTGAAGCTTTTCATATTTTAACTTTGAAAACATAACAAACAATGAATCCGATGCACTCCTTGTTGTATACTTTTCTTGCAAAGTTTTTACAAAAGCAGCTGCTTTTTCAATTGTTTGTTGAAGTTTCGGATCTAATTCTTTTTGACCTTTTTTTATCTGATCTGTAATCACATCTACTGCAGTAGCTACTATATCTTTTGATTTGATAAAATCATTTTCGGTTGGCTTACTTGAAAAAAAGCTTTTGAAAGCATTAACGCTTTGGTTTGGATCTAACTGGCTGGGGAGAAAATACTCTTTAGATAATCGTTCTAGGACTTTGACACTATTCGAATATTCTTTATTTAACTCTTCTTTATTCAGAGCAGGTTGTACGGAGAAGTTATTATTATTTACTTCCATAACATAACCTTTGTAAAATACACTATTATTATAACATTAATTAACATTAATAATATGTATGTTTTTAATTAAAAAATGGTTAAGATTGTAATAAACTTCTAACTAATTTCCATATATGAATTCTTTGAATAATGACATCCCTCACGTTCAATTAGAACTAGTAGATTCTGAATTTCAAATTGTCAAAAATGCTATTGAGAGTCGTGAAACAAATCATTTAATAAACGTAATTGATCTGTTTATTAACGATTTTAAAAAGGTTTGGGAGCAAGCGATTACCCCAACTGATAAAGGGCACTTAATCACAAAATTTCTTCAATTGGCTATTTTTTTACGCAAAAACGATTCAGAAACTCAGAGTTTTTTAAAAAATATTGAAGATAAAATCATACGTTTGGTTAAACACATTACCCCATTTATAGCGGATATTAATGATTCTAAAGCAATATTACCTGTCAAAAAAACTGAAGAGATCTATGCAGAAAATAATCATTTTTCCTTTATATCCTTTGATGATTACCTTTTTCAAAAGATAGAAAAAGATTTAGAAGGAAAATCTAATTACCGTGAAAGGATAGAAATCTATTCGAATGAATTGGTTGGCAACGCTAAGGTTGCTAATCTCCCCCCTTTTCTACAAGCTCATTTTCATTTAAAAAACAACTCCTCCTTGACTGTTAGACAAAAGCATCTATTTGAAGAATACAAAAAGTCTCTCTTTAATCCATTTCTTTTCACAGGGAAATCAAAATACGATAGTCCTACCGGAAGCTGGTCTATTTACAACGGTCCCTTTATTACCCTCGATGAAACAAATGCTTTATTAATAGGGTTATTAAAGGATGAGTGTATTACAACAGATATTGCAAAAATATTTAGTTTTGAAAAACAACTAGGGATTAATCTCTTAGGTATAACTCCATCCCTACATCCTACCGAAAGCGAACTACAAACCTATAATAATCTTTTTGTATTAGCTGATGATCATGCTATTTTAGGAGAATTTCCCCTGCCAACTTTTATAGAGGGTAATAATTATTCATTAAGAAAAAAAGCTTTTCTTAATTTATTAGAAATTAATTTTGGTCGTACCATTACAAAAAACATTGTCGACAAAATTAGCAATACCAATCTAGATTTAGATTTTTTAACCTCTTTTATTGAACAATCATTTTCCTTTATCCAATTGAAAAACATGCAGTATGAAGATATATGTATCTTGAGCTACTTAGTGAATTTGTCAAAAGACACGACTTTTCCAGATCCTATGACAATTATTAAAAGTTTAGTCCAATTAGACTTGCTAACTCTTATAGAAACACCCCCTCATTCCTCATTTTTAGAAAATATTGATCTTCAAGATTTATATAACGATAACCATTTTGCTCTAACGACTCGTTTTGAATTAAAAGACAAATTGATCAATGAGTTATTTGAATATATTTATTATTATTCTTTAAAATTTTATCTAGCTAATGACCTATCTTTAAAAGATAAATGTGAACAATTGATAGAACTTGCCCAAACATTTATAGATCGTTTTTTAGAGTCCTACGATAAAAAACAAATGCAATACATCGAATCTGCTCCAGATCAAATAAAAATTTTAAATTATGAATTTTACTTAAGTTTCCAAAGAGAGTGTGAACGTCGTTTAGAAAAGTTTCGTTTAGACATCGAGAGGTTTGCAAACCTTGAAGAAAAAGGAAGTCATCTCATAGAAAAAATTCTTATTTTAAAAACATTCTTTAATTTATCTAGAACGGAAGAGCAAAAAAAGAAAATAAATGAATTACTTCTCATTTCCTTTCATGAAACTTCAATCCAAAATAATGAATTAGAAGCTTATCAAAAATATGGATTACTTTTTGAAGAAACCTTCGATAAAAAAGATAAAGCTATGGGTGCAAAGCTATAATATTTTTAATCATTAATATGAGCAGCTATTTCCAACGCTGCTTTTTCCCCTGTGTCCATGGCACTTTGAATGGAAGGTGTTTCTAAATAATCTCCACAACGATAAACCCATGAATTAATTTGGTATTTATTTTCTTCCTGAGTGGGATAATCATATGGATGCGCATGGGAAATTTTATAACTTTTTAAAAAAGACCAATCTTTAAATTCTTCACTAAACCACCCTTTTAAATTTTCACTCACAAGGTGTAATAATTCATTTTCAGTCAATTCCATGTGATTTACTACAGTTACAGCTACTAAAGCGTCACCATTTTTGGAATAATGAGGACAAACATCTGTCATTACAACTAAATATTGAATAATCCCCGCATTTTCCCCATTTAAAACAATTAATGGTTCATTAATTGGCGACTTAGGAGCTGAAAAATAAAAACACCAAACTCCCCTTGACAAATCTTTTTTTTCACTCTTTATCAATTGATTAGCTTGCCACACATCTGTTGCTAGTAAACAAAAGTCTACATCAATCACTTTATCGTTGAAAAAGATTTTTTTATCTTCGATCCCTATAGCTTCTTGATTTAAAGAGATATTTTCATACCCCACATTTTCAGCCAGTTGTTCAGGAATAGCTTGCATGCCATTATAGGGAAGAACACCATCTCCTGTTAAAAACATTTTACAAATGTAGGGTATTAAAACACCCTTGGCTTGCAAAGAATTATCTAACAAAACTCCCCCAAAAAAAGGTTTAAAAAAATGGGTAATTAATTTTTCAGAAAATCCAAATTCTTCAAGTTTTTGCGCAGCCGTCTGATTATCATTTAAAGGTATTTCAGCCTTCATTCCTTGCACAACCCACCAAGCTTTCATTAAAGAAAAGTAATCTTTACTTGTCATGAAAGGAAGGTTAAATTTAGGTTTGATACTACTTTTATCGCTTGGAATAGCTACTATATGAAACTCACCATTTTGCCTTATAATTGCCCCTTTTTTAAAAGGAAAAAGCTGTAATTTTTCATAGTTTAGATATTTTTTACATGCTGGATAACTATTTAACAAAATTTGAAAGCCACTATCGAATAAATACCCATTTTCTCGATCTGTTGCTATTCTGCCACCCACATGGTTTTTAGATTCATATATGTGAAATTTAATCCCTTTTTGCTTTAAGACTAAAGCAGCTGTCAACCCTGCAACACCAGCTCCAATAATAGCAACTTTTTTACTCATAATTTCCTAATACATTTTTGTTTTAACCATAGCTATCTAAACAAATCTTGTTAAGTTTTATATACTCACTATATTAATAAAATTGCGCTTTACAGAATTATTTAAGCAAATCTTTTTTCTTTGATTTTTCAGGTATAGCAAATTTTTAAGCCTTAAGGTTAGATATATATCAAAAACTCTCTTGATGTTAATTGAAAGATGAATTATGCGTATGTTTTATCAACTGATTTTTATCCATGACATCTGAAAAAAAGACCATTTTATTAACTGCTGGAAGAATGTTTCTCTCGCTGGACCTAGCTAGAAAATTCCAACATGACGGGCACCGTATTATCGTTGCTGAAACCTATCCTTTACACATTTGTAGATTTTCTAATGCTGTAAACAAAACTTATACAATTCCGGGTCCTAAAGAGAACTATCAAGCTTTCATATCTTCTCTTAAAAAAATTGTAATAGAGGAAAAAGTAGATTTATTTATTCCAGTTTTTGAAGACGTGTTATATTTAAGTGAATTAAAAAATGAATTTCCTTGTGAAATTTTTTGTGATGATTTTGAAAAAATTCATGAATTGCATCACAAATGGCTTTTCTACTTATTACAAAAAAAGTTGGGGATTAAAACTCCAAAAACATTTTTGATAGAAAAAAATGAAGATTTAAAAAAAATCGATCGAGATTGCACCTATGCTTTGAAGGCTTGCTATTCGAGAGCCTCTTTAAGTATTCAAAAACTTGAAGCCCATTCTCCCATTTCGACTATTGAAGTCACTCCTAATTTTCCATGGATAACACAGGAATGGATTGATGGAGAGAGATTTTGTTCCTATTCAATTTGTAAAAACGGAAATGTATTAGCCCATAGTGTTTACCCAGTTGGTTATACAATCGATGGAAATTCGTGTATTATTTTTAATTCTATTCATCATGAAGGCATTTTAAATTGGATCAAAAACTTTATCAAAACTATTCAATTTACAGGTCAAGTCGGATTCGATTTTATTATTAAAAATGATGAAATTTATGCCATAGAATGCAATCCAAGAGCTACTGCTGGTTTACATTTGCTAGAAACAGAACAAGGAATAGATAAAGCTTTTTTTGGAACCACTGAGAATACAATTTTGGCTAAAGATGGAATCTCGCGACAATTACTACATGGAATGGCCTTATATGGTTGGAGAAAAAAAGCTTTTCCAGGCAATTCATTAAAAAAATTTAGCAAAGAATTTATTAAACATAAAGATGTTGTCTACTCTTCTAATGATCCCGGTCCCTTACTCTCTTTGCCTCTTATTTATTTAGGCTTATGGAAAAAAAGTAAGACCCTAAAGCTGCCATTACCTGCAACCTATGTATATGATTATGAATGGAATGGAAACGAAAGCTGTTAGAGTGTTACAACTAATTCTTTCGTAAAAACACTTTTGCAGATGCTACGCTTAAAAAATTAAACCTCAAGAGTTGAACAAGAGCACAAAGAGATTTGTTTTGTTAAAACAAAATAATTACCTACGACAATTGATTACTTATTAAACTAGGACTAAAATTTACTATTTGTTTTTTCATTCCTCTTAACTCTCTTGTTCTCCTCTGTGATTTAATTGTTCTAAAATTATTAAAAAACTTAATCGATCGGTAAAATTATTTGCACTTCCATTCCAGTCGGTTTTCGATTTCTCAATTCAATAGCCCCTTGGTGAATATCAACAATGATTTTCACAATAGATAAACCAAGACCAATCCCCATTGAAGTACTTTTGGGGATCTGATAAAACTTTTCAAAAATCGTCGGTATCATCTCATCTGCAATTCCAGAACCTTCATCTAATACGGTAACAACAAAATTATTATCTAATATTTGTGCTTGGATAATAATTGGTCGCTCTTCAGGTGAATTTTCAAGAGAATTTATTAAAAGGTTAATTATTGCAATTTTAAGCAAGGCCGCATCAAAAGAAATTAATTGTAATCTTTGGGGTAATTCAGTAAGAATCGGCTTGTTTTTAGCTAATGGTTCAACTTCTTTTATACAACTTGATAGCAATTCAGGTAGAGAGTTTTTCTTTTTAACAAACTGTATAAATCCAGATTCCAATCTTGACATAGATAAAATGTTATTGATGACAAATTTGAGCCGTATTAATAATTGACTCATTACATCTAATTTTTCATAAACATCAACATTATCTGTTTCTTCTTTCACCTCCTGAGAGAGTCTTATAATATTATTTAATGGCCTATAAAAACTTTGTGATAAGGAATGAAGAATCGATGTTTGAATTTTTTCTACTTGGCGAGAAATGTCTGATGTTGTCACTTGCCATTCCATAATTCTTCGATCTAAATAAACTCCAATTTGTTGGGTGACAATTTGTAAAAAGTTTATTTCTTCATTAGTTAAGGCCTCATCTTTTCGTGGTTTGTAAACTAATACACCTAAAGCTTTTTTATTTCGAAGAATCGGAAGATAAAGTCCTTTGGCTGAAGGCAAAGTGTTTGTTGACCAACCAGCCTGTTTCCCATTTTGAAAAGACCATATGGCTGCAGACTGCTCTCTTTCATCATCTAAAAGAGAAAGACGACTCTCTAAATCTAACTGTCCTTTGGTATTTACAGTTAACACATCAAAATTACCTTCAAAGAATGCAGCTAGTTTGTCACCTACATGTTTTCGCATTACTTCTAAATCTGGAGCGTCAAAAATTTCTTTTTCAATTTCAAAAAGCAGCATACTTTTTTCTTCTCTTCCCTTTAAAATTTGATCTTGCTTTCGAAGTCTTGTAGCTAAGACTCCAATAGCTGAGCCCGTAATTAAATACATGGCAATTAAAACAGTATCTTCTAAAGTTAGACGAGTAAATTGAAAGGAAGGCTTAATGAATAAATATATCCAACTAAGAGAACTTAAAATCGATGCATAAAGTATCGGCCCTTGCGTTAGAAAAAAACTTAAAGACAAAATTATTAAAAAAAATAGATATCCAATAACCTTGTAAGAAACATAGTTGTCTAAAAAAGATGCTAGTAAAGTCGTAACTGAAATTACAGCTGTTACTAAAAGATATGGATTTATCGTAAGTGCAATTTTTTCAACGGTTAATCTTTCTTTAAAAATTTGTGTGATCTTATCTTCACGTAGAACCATTAAATCAACGTTTTTATTCTCTTCAGCTAACCTGTCAATTAAACTTTTTCCAAAGAAAAAAAACTGTTTCTTGTAATCTCGACTGATAATAATTCTTGTGATATTTTTTTGTCGCACAATCTTATTGACGGCGCTTGCTATGCTAATATCCTTAGTATTAACAATTTCAGCTCCTAGATCTAATGCCAAATTCATGTAAGAATTGAGGCGTTCTTTTTGCTGAGTTGTTAAAGGAAATCCTTTATCGATATAAACAACCACCCATGGAGCATCCAACTGAAAAGCAATTTTTCGAGCAGCCCTAATTGTTATTTGGGATTTTGGATGAGAATCAATGATTACTAATAACTTTTCTCTTGTTGCCCACCCTTTATTTCTTGAAAGAATACCATGAAGATCATGATCGACTTTCTCAGCTGTAAATCGAAGAGCTAATTCTCTTAAAGCTGTTAAGTTATCTTCTTTGAAAAAGTTTTTTTCAGCTAGGATTGATTGATCAGCTAGATATACCTTTCCTTCCCTTAGACGTCTGATTAAAGATGCTGGTGGCAAATCGATCAATTCAATTGAATCTGCTCTTTCTAACACAAGGTCCGGAACAGTTTCACGAATAGATACACCAGTTATATTTTCTACGATATCTTTACGACTTTCAATATGTTGCACGTTTAAAGTTGTTAAAACATTAATCCCAGCATCTAAAATTTCCATGACATCTTGCCATCGTTTTAAATGCTTAGACCCAGGAACATTTGTATGGGCAAGTTCGTCTACTAAAACAACCTCAGGCTTTAATTCTAAAATTTTTTCTAAGTCTAGCTCTGAAAATAAAGCATCTTTGTAATTCACCCACTTTTCTGGAATAACGCTCAAACCCTCCAACAATTTTGCTGTTTCTTGTCGACCATGTGTATTAACGATACCGACGGCCACATTAATTCCGTCATTTTTTAATTGTCGCGCTTCTTCAAGCATGGCATATGTTTTTCCAACACCGGCAGACATTCCAAAAAAAATTTTTAGTTTTCCAAGTTTTTTTTCTTCTTCTTCTTTCTGAATTTTTTTTAATAATTCATCGGGATCTATTTTTGATTCTTCATTCATGGATTGGGTACCGTTGGTCTAATAAAATATTTAATTTTAAAACATTAACATAAGGGTCTAGAACAAAATGTTTAACTTCTATATTTTCTACTATGATTTTCTTTAAAATAACTTCATCAAGCCCAGGTCGTGCTTTAACTATTCTTGCCATTTGAAAAAAAGCTGCTCGAATTGAAATATGAGGATCAATCCCACTTCCTGACGCATAGAGCAACTCGGCTGGAACTTTATAAAATTTTTTATTTGTAAAAGGGGTTATATTGACTTCCTCTGTCCATTTTTTTCGTCTAGCCTCAACTAAGCTTTTTAATTCTTTGCTAGTCGGAGCTAAATTACTTCCACTTGATGGTAAAGGCTTATAATTTATTGAGGATGGACGAGGCCAAAAATATCCTTTTTTTTCAAATTTTTGAGCAATTAGTTCTGAGCCAACTACTTTTTTATTGCTTAGAACAAAACTTCCATTTGCTTTATACGGCAATGCAAGCTGACCTATCAGGGTAATTATTAAAGGATAAAAAAAACCAGTTATAATAAATAAATAAAGATAAATCTTAAGGTTTTTCATAAATTAATGATTTCCTATTACAATCGAGATCAACATGTCTATTATTTTAATGCAAATAAATGGTGTAATAATTCCCCCAAGTCCATAGATCAATAAGTGGTTTCGCAAAATTATTTTTGCTGGAAGAGGCTTATATTTAACGCCTCTTAAGGATAAGGGAATAAGTAGAGGAATAATGATCGCATTAAAAATGACAGCACTTAAAATTGCACTTTCTGGTGAATGAAGTCTCATAATATTTAAATTTTCTAAAGGCCCCACAGTATCTGCATGCGCATAAATTTGACCGAAAATAGCTGGTATTATGGCAAAATATTTTGCTAAATCATTGGCAATACTAAAAGTTGTTAATGCTCCTCTTGTAATCAATAATTGCTTACCAATCTCTACAATTTCTAATAATTTTGTTGGGTTATTATCTAGGTCAATCATATTTCCAGCTTCATGAGACGCTTGCGTACCTGTATTCATAGCAACACCAACATCAGATTGCGCTAATGCTGGAGCATCGTTCGTGCCATCCCCAGTCATGGCGATTAAATGACCTTCCTTTTGTTCGTTTCTAATTCTTAGTAACTTATCTTCTGGTGTTGCTTGCGCTACAAAGTCGTCAACTCCAGCTTCTGCAGCTATAGCTCCAGCTGTTAATGGATTATCACCTGTTATCATTAGTGTTCTAATGCCAACTTTTCTAAGCTGAGCGAACCGTTCTTTGATTCCACCTTTAATAATGTCTTTTAATTGAATGATTCCAACTATTTTTCCATTATCAGATACTAAAAGTGGTGTTGCGCCTTTTGAAGCGATTTCATTGGCTTTATTTAATAATCCGGGATCAAGTGCATCCATTCCCCACTTTTGCGAATGGCTTTCGACAGCATCAACTGCACCTTTTCTAATAAAACGGATAACTTTGCCATTTTCATCATAAAAATCTATACCGCTCATCCTTGTTTGAGCGCTAAAAGGGATAAATTTAGAGCTTTTTTTATCTAAATCTTCTCCTCTTAGACCATAGGCATTTTTTGCTAATACAACAATAGATCTCCCCTCTGGGGTTTCATCTGATAATGAGGCTAATTGTGCAATTTCAGCAAACGATTTGGGATCCACATCTTTGGAAGGAAAAAAATCTGTAGCTAAGCGGCTACCCAAAGTAATTGTGCCTGTTTTATCTAATATTAAGACATCTATATCTCCTGCCGCTTCCACTGCTCGTCCACTTTTTGCAATGACATTTTTTTGCACCAAACGATCCATTCCGGCAATCCCAATAGCGCTCAATAAAGAGCTAATAGTAGTGGGGATAATACAGACAAATAAAGCTATTAAAATAGGAATGTTTACTAGATGTTTTAGCTCAGTACTTCCACTTTGCGTAAAAGTGTAATCAGCAAAAATCTTTATCGAAATAACAGTAAATAAAAAAATAATGGTAAGACTTGATAAAAAAATATTTAAGGCAATTTCATTTGGAGTTTTTTGCCTTTGGGATCCTTCAATTAAAGAAATCATTCTATCTAAAAATGTATTCCCCTTCTCTGAGGTCACTCTAACAGTAATTTTATCGCTAACCACTTTGGTTCCAGCCGTAACAGCACTACGGTCCCCTCCACTTTCTCTAATTACCGGTGCCGACTCTCCAGTAATAGCCGATTCATCAACAGTTGCTATCCCCTCAATCACTTCACCATCGGCCGGAACTATATCTCCCGGTTCACAGATAACAATATCCCCTTTCTTCAAAAGGGAAGAAGAAATCAACTCAACTTTGTTTTTTACGACTCTTTTAGCTTCATTTTCTTTTTGCTTTTGTCTAAGAGAATCGGCTTGTGCTTTTCCACGACTTTCGGCTAAGGCGCTTGCGAAATTAGCAAAGAGAATAGTAAACCAAAGCCAAAGGCAAATCTGCAGATGAAATGGATTAAATGTGTTATTTATAGACTCTTGATATACATATATTGAAACAATGATTGCTCCTAAATAAGTAACAAACATTACCGGATTTTTAAATTGAATATGGGGAGATAATCGCACAAATGTATCTTTGAGAGCCGAAAAAAAAAGATGACTTGAAAATATTGAGTTTTTCTTCATATTAAAACGTTTGTTTTCTTAGCATTAAAATATGCTCCATTATTGGACCTAACGCGAAAGCTGGAAAAAAAGTTAAGGCGGCTATTATTAAAATGACAAAAAAAAGTAAGATCGCAAACAATAAACTTTTTGTCGGGAATGTTCCAAGCGACTTTGGAATAAATTTTTTCTCTACCAAACAACCTCCAATTGCAATACTTGGAATCAAGATAGATAAACGACTGAGTAGCATAACAATACTTAAGGTAACGTTGAAATAAGTAGTGTTTGCATCAAATCCTGCAAACGCACTCCCATTGTTGCCAGCCGCTGAAATATAGGCATAGAGTATTTCAGTCAAACCATGAGGGCCTTTATTTTTTAAATAATCGGATATATTGGGATGTAAAAGAGCTAATGAAGCTCCTAACAGAGCCAATCCGCAAGGCGCCAAAATAGCTAACATAACCCATTTAATTTCCATTTTTTCCATTTTTTTTCCTAAGTATTCTGGGGTCCTACCCACCATTAAACCAGCTAAAAAAACAGTTAAAAAAACATACATTAACATTGAAATTAAGCCAGAGCCCACGCCTCCAAAAATGATTTCTCCAATCATCATATTAAATAATGCAGCGCCTCCTGCTAATGGCATTAGACTATCATGCATTGCGTTAATAGAACCATTCGAAGTGGCAGTAGTGGCAATGGCCCATAAAACGGTATTTCCAATTCCATTCCTAATTTCAACACCTTCATAATTTGGATAAGCTTCCATAATTGGGTTTCGAGCGTGCGTTGCAACCGTCGCAATAGTTAACGTAGATAAAAATAAGAAAAACATAACCAGAAAGAGATAAAACGCTTCTTTTTTTGAGGAAATTATGAGCCCATACATATAAACAATCGCTAAAGGAATCCACAAAATGGCAAATAATTGAAAAAAGGAAGTCCAACAAGTTGGATTTTCAAAGGGATGGGCACTATTGGTATTAAAAAAACCTCCACCATTAGACCCTAATTGCTTTATTGCCACCATCGAAGCTACTGGCCCCATAGGAATTGTTTGCGTTTCACCTTCTAATGTTTTTATAACTTGATAGGAATGAAAATTTTGAATAGATCCTTGCGATATTAGAAATAAACTAAAAATAAGACTTAAAGGAAGTAAGACATAAAGGACAATTCGTGTTATATCGACCCAAAAATTTCCTAATGTTTTTCCCTGCTTTATAGTAACCCCACGTATTAAGACAAAAAGAGCTGCTATTCCCGATGCTGGGCTTAAAAAATTTTGTACTGTTAATCCTAATGTTTGGGAAAAATAAGATAATGTTGTTTCCCCAGCGTAAGATTGCCAATTTGTGTTTGTGACAAAACTTATAGCAACATTTAAGGCTAATGACCAATCAAGACCTTTGAATTGTTGAGGATTTAAAGGCAAAATTCCTTGAAACATAAGAATTAAGAATAAAAGACTAAAACCTATAAAATTAAATATAAGCAGGTTTTTTAAATACTCCTTCCAATCCATTTCCTCATAAGGATTGATTTTAGCTAAACTATAAATACCTTTTTCTAATACCCATACGCGATTTAGTTTATAAAGATTAGCTAGATACTTCCCCAGTAATGGACTTGTAATGGCAAGTAATAACAAAAAACCACAATATTCAATAAAAAAAGATAGTAAAGTATAAAACACTGGTTACCTTAAAATTTTTCAGGGTAAATGATCGAATAGACCAGATACATTAGTAAAAGAATGCTGGCAATTCCAACTATTATAAAATCCATAATTTTTAAATTCTTATAATCAAGGTGTAGTTTTAGCTAAAATTGAAAGATAGTTAAAAAAAATATTTTACACAATTAAAGTTATTGATAGTGTTAGCTCTTTAAAAGGGGGAAAAATGAATGAGTTAAAAGGAAAAAAAATACTATTTTTTGTTCATAATGAATATGAAGATTTAGAGTTAAACTATCCATTATTAAGGATGAAAGAAGCTGGCGCTGTAACTTGTGTAGCAGGACCTGAGGCTAACAAAGTTTATGAAGGAAAACATGGCGTGCCTTGTAAAGCCGAAAAAAGTTTTGAAGAAGTTTCCGTTAACGACTTCGACGCTCTAATCATACCTGGTGGTTACGCTCCTGATAAAATACGGATGTCCTCAAAAGCTATAAGTTTAACGAATGATTTTTTCTCAAAAGGAAAACTAGTAGCTTTTATTTGCCATGCAGGATGGGTACCAATCTCTGCTAAAATAGTAGAAGGAATAAAATGCACTTCGTGGAAATCTATTAAAGATGATTTAGTCAATGCCGGAGCTAATTGGGTTGATGAAGCAGTTGTTGTAGATAAAAATGTGATTTCTAGTAGATGTCCTGATGACTTACCTCAATTTTGCCAAGCGATTATTAGTTACTTAAAAAAATAATCAGTTACATTCTTGAGTTTTTTTAAAACTCGAGAATATTTTACAATCGTAAAAAAGCAAAATCATTTTTTCAAAAAAACGGATAAAAAAAATATGAACTGTTATCCTGTTTCCCCAATAGAAAAAATAAAATATTATTCGAGAATTCCTCTTTTACTAGGTTTTTCCCTTGCCATACCATTAATTAGCGCTATTGCGCTTCCTATTTTTGCAATAATTGCTATTGTAAATAAAATAAGGTATTTAAGAGCGTATAAAGCTACTCTTACTAAGGGTAAAAGGCAACCTTATGGGAGAGTTTTAGGGCAGGATTACACGAGATGGGATGGGTTACAAAAACCCAACACAAATCAAGTTGAAAAAAATATTTATGTTCATGGACTACCTTATCTACCAAGTAAAGCTTTGATTCAAACAACTGCCTTCACAACCTACGAAGATAAAAAATGGCTAGATAAAGAATATGATAGACTGAGAATAGCAGAATTTCAAAACAGGACATGGATAATGATAAATATCTCCATAAGAAATCTTATTCCAATTTACGGCTTACATTTATCACAAAAATTTAAGATTAAGGAGAAAGAACGTTTGAATGCTAAACAGTGGGATTGTTTTGAAGCTGTAAACTACCACAAAAATTTAATGCCTGACACGATTATTAAAACAAAAAATCTTAAAAAAATTTTAGAAGAAATCAATTTAGCTGATGAAAGACTTTTGGAAAGAATTAATCGAATACTTACCTAAGCTAATCTAGTGTTGCCTTAATAAAAATAACAAGTATTCAAAACAGCTGCTGTTAACTCTAGATCATTATTTTCATCTGAAGCACAAGCTATTGCTAAAGGTGGATAATTTCCAGCTGCGCTATTTATCGGGGTTAAATTTTTGACGAGTTTTACAATTTTTATAGCATCAATATACTCTTCTCTAAGGTAAGTGGAATCATAATAAAGTTCTCTACCAGCAGCTATAAAACCTACATTGTTATAATATCTAACAAGTCTTGGAACATTAGCACACCATAAACTAATTTCTTGTTTTCCTTCTGCTACCGCTAATTCTTCTACACCTTTTAATAAAATTTTGCCAATCCCATTTCCTTTGAGGTCGACTCTTAGAGTAAACATATGTAAAGAAGCTTTGTTTCTTTCTTTAGCTCGGTATAAAACAACGGCTGCTATTTTTTTTTCAGCCCCTACACATTCTTCTTCAATTCTCTCTTTTAATACGTACCACGTTCTATTAGAAGATTCATTTATGATAGATTCTACTTCATCGAGACTTATGCGATCGCAATCTTGTTTTCTAAAAAAATCAGCATTTTTTATGGCATTATTTACAATATTTGTAATTTGATTAGCATCTTCGATAGAAGCTTTATCGACTTCGTAAGATCGATTATAAGATTCTAAAGCAGGTTCTATAGCATACATGTAACACTCAATTATTTAGACTTATCTTTTTGTATTGTCTTCTTTTGTTTTTTTCTACTCAACAACTATGGAATTATGTCGTAAATTATACAAAAAAGTAGGGGAAAGTATAATTTTTCTTAAATTATTTAGACAGTACTTTCCGGAAAAATAAGTAAACTATGTAAGATATAAATTTTAATGTGAGACTTAAAGATAAATCCCTGCCACTGGAATGTTTCTCAGCGCAGGGATTGAATGAATTAGCTGGCTACTGGAAGATGAACAAAATCGTCATCATCGCCTTCAACAATAATCTTTTCTTCTACTTTAATGTTTTCTTTTGGTAATTCTTTTTGTTTAGTGTTATCTACTGCTTTTTTAGTTAAAGAAGAGAAAAAATTAGAGGCTATATCCATAACCTTTTTCGTTGCGTAACCACCTGCAAAAGTTGCTGCACCTGCTGTCCATGGATTAATTACGTGACCCATAACTGATAAAGCCACTGCGTGACCAACATACCCACCAACTTTTTGACCAAGGGTTGGTCCTAATAAATATTTACCACCCGCAACGCAAACTTTCGTCACAAGGCCTGGTGCATTTTCATAAAAAGCGCCTCTCGCGACTAATCCTCCAACAATTGGAGCTACATGATGCGCGCCCATACTAACAGCCTTTCCTACCGCACTAATACCTGATTTTGCGGCATTTAATCCCGATTGCGCGAAATTTTTTATATTATCATAACCAAAGTTTATTGGGCCTGGCATAAGTATCCTCAAATATATAACCGTTTAATTAAACTAATTATAGATAATGATAATTAAGTGAATATAAAGAAATAATTTTAATTTGGAAAATACAGGTAAAGTTTGACCCCCTAAAACTGGAGGTCATCCCATGTATAAGTCCGAAACTATTACTATTACTAAAACGACAATTAGAAGTATTAAGTTCTATTTGTTCTTAAGGCTTTTTCGAATTTTTTTAGAGGGAA
>Ga0209960_1000744_pt1 | contig 58624 bp, 48 predicted proteins | sample ThiBiot_500_plan_2_FD_183947 | JGI IMG/M metagenome (GOLD analysis project Ga0209960, IMG submission 183947) | Wastewater bioreactor microbial communities from Cape Town, South Africa - Thiocy_expt_500_plan (SPAdes) | ecosystem: Engineered > Bioreactor > Thiocyanate-remediating >... | reverse complement strand
AACTCGGTGCCAGAAGGTCCAAAGTGTATGTGAAAGGCACAGCGAAAGAGTGAAGAAGCAACGGTACTTAAAACTTAGAGAAGCTTTTCACTTTTGTAGATGGATTCCCGCCTTCGCGGGAATGACACAGGAGAAGCAGGATATTCCCATCTCTCTAGCGTGCGTGAAAGGCACGATGGGATAGCCTGAAAAGGAATTGGAAACTTTTCCGTTGTCATCCTCGCGAAAGCGGGGATCCAGCTCTAGGTTGAGAGGCATCGATTGGTGATAGGCGCGATCTACCGCTTGCTTAAGATCCTAGGCATAAAACTCAAGATGACACTTTAAGGATATAATTAAAAAAAGTTTTTTAGGTCTAAAAGAGAATTCTAACAAAAGTAATATTAACTTAAGCTTCGTCTTCGGCTTTATAATTTTGAATGAGCCTATCCATTGAATGGCGATGTTGAGAGCGATAACCGTCAGTTTTATCTTTATTAATTTCTTTAGGTTTAGGTTGGGATAAGGCTTCCATCAACTTATCAGGGTTTTCTAAAAGCTGATGAGGAAGCTGCTCATGGGTATAAAATGTTTTTGAAACTGTGCCTTTTGGAAGAATTGCAAAGGCATATTCTGTTCCTTTAAGCAAGAAAGGATATGATTTTGCTGCAAGAAGCAGAGGAGGACGATTTGAAGGCTTCCATAAAATATTACTTCCTAAGAAAAGTAAGATTATAATGATACTTCCTCTGACAATTCCAAAAAGAAGTCCCAATGAACGATCTAAACTTCCAAGGATACTGCTTTTTACATGATCTGACATGGCACGAATTACTGTCATAAATGTCACAAAAGAAATGATAAAAAGACCCATGGCAGAAATGATGTCTGCAAAAAAAGCATTGCCAACCCATTCGCGCATGTAAGGTTTTAAAAACGGCATCCCCCAGAGCGTCACAAAAGCTGCGCCTACCCAACCAGCGATTCCGAAAAATTCTCTTGTAAAACCTCTTATAACGCCAATGAGAGCTGATAAAGCGAGTAATGCCAAAATACTCATGTCAACAGCATTAAATTCAGAAATGATTAAAATAGGCTCAGTCATGTTCTAGCCTTCGTCTTAAAGATGAATAAAGTCATTTAATAACGCAATTTCATGTAAACGAACACCCAAATCTTGATTGAGTGTATGCTTTTGTCGGAAGAGGGGTAAAAAGGCCTTCTTAAACCCAAGTTTAGCAGCTTCTTTGAGGCGAATTTCGACTTGCCCGACGGAACGAAGTTCTCCTGACAAACCGATTTCTCCAAAAAAAATAGCGTCATGAGGAAGAGGTTTTCCATTTAAGGCAGAAATAAGAGCAGAGGCAACAGCAAGATCGGCTGCTGGCTCAGAAATTTTTAAACCTCCCGCAACATTTAAATAAACATCCTTCGTACTAAATGGAATGCCACAGCGTGCTTCAAGTACGGCTAAAATCATGGCAAGACGTCCAGCATCCCAGCCGATGACGGCACGACGTGGGGTGCCGTAGGAAGCTGGGGAAACAAGCGCTTGAATTTCCACAAGAAGAGGACGTGTCCCTTCAATGCCAGCAAATACAGCAGAACCGCTCGCATCTCCTTGGCGTTCTGAAAGAAACAGGGCAGAAGGGTTCGCCACTTCCTGCAAGCCCATTTGCGTCATTTCAAAAACGCCAATTTCATCAGTTGCGCCAAAGCGATTTTTTACAGCTCTTAAGATACGGAATTGATGACCTCTCTCGCCTTCAAAATAAAGAACAGTATCAACCATATGCTCGAGAACTTTGGGGCCAGCAATCATGCCTTCTTTCGTCATATGGCCAACCATAATAACGGTGATTCCTCGCTTCTTGGCAAGGCGGGTTAATTCATGAGAAGCGGCACGTACTTGGCTAACAGATCCAGGGGCAGATTCAATGGCATCGATTGCCATCGTTTGTATAGAGTCAATAATGACTAAAGGCACGGGATTAACATGGTCTAATGAAGCAATAATCTCACCAACATTTGTACTTGAAGCCAATAGTAATGGTGATTCTTGAAGGTGTAAGCGGTGAGCTCTCATCCTTACTTGCTCAACAGCTTCTTCCCCAGAAATATAAGAACAAGCCTGACGTTTGCTTAATAGAGCTGCAACTTGTAATAGGAGTGTTGATTTACCAATTCCAGGATCGCCTCCGACAAGGATAACAGAGCCAGGAACGAGGCCACCTCCACAAACTCGATCAAATTCACTCAGGCCTGTCAACGCCCTCGGAAGGGCGGGTGATTGTTCAGTTAATTTTGAAAATTCAATGACTTTCCCGCGTGTCTGCTTTTGATGTTTTAAAGCCGGGGAGGAAGCTTGAACTTCCTCAATAAGAGTATTCCAGCTTTCACAACCAGCGCAACGACCTGTCCAACGAGGATGATTCATACCACACTGTTGACAGACATAGATAACAGCTGGTTTTGCCATCTTATTTTATATCCACTTTAATAGGTCCTTCATGGCGTCCATGAATAAATTGTTGAATATAAGGGTTATCAATTTTTTCAATTGTTTTTGCAGGACCTTGCCAAACAATTTTTCCTTTATAAATCATAGCAATTCTATCTGCAATTTTTTTTGCGCTCGCCATATCATGCGTAATTGTAATAGCTGCCGCTCCTAATTCATTTACACTTGTGCGTATTAAATCGTTAATAATTCCTCCCATAATAGGATCAAGTCCTGTGGTAGGTTCATCAAAGAAGAGAATTTCTGGTTTAGGTGCAATTGCTCGTGCAAGAGCAACACGTCGTTGCATACCACCAGAAAGCTCAGCAGGATAAAGATCGGCTACGTCTGCAGGTAAACCTACTGCTGAAAGTTTCTCTGCTGCATAGGATTTTGCTTGTGTGCGTGTTATTTTCTTTTCTTGAAGAAGAGCAAAACAGATATTTTCCCAAACGGGTAGGCTATCAAATAAAGCTGATCCTTGAAAAAGCATACTAATTTTGTGGCGTATCTTATCTAATTCAGAGCGAGAGGCATTTAAAACTTCTTGTTGATCGACTTGAATTATTCCTTTATCAGCTTGAATAAGCCCTAGGATGCATTTTAGCATAACAGATTTGCCGGTGCCTGAACCACCAATAATGACTAAAGATTCACCTGGATTTACTTCAAGATCTATGCCTTGGAGCACTTTTTTTGTTCCAAATGATTTATGAACATCTTTTAGAAAAATTCTTGGAAATTTATATTTTGTCATTTGTCGAAAAAAATCGTTGTCAATAAATAGTTGAAAATAAGAATTAAAATTGAAGAGGAAACAACGGCATTCGTGGTTGCACTGCCCACACCTTGGGCGCCTCCTCTTGAATAATATCCATGATAGCAGCCCATAATGGCAATACAAAAGCCAAAAACGGCTGCTTTAATAAGGCCTGAGATTACATCAATAGCTTTTAAATATTGAATAGTTTGATGAAGATAATTTCCTGGGTTGAAGCCTAATTTATAAATTGAGACAAGATATCCACCAAAAACCCCAATAATATCAGCGACAAAAACCAAGACAGGTAACATAATAGTTCCGGCAATAATTCGAGGCATAACCAGATATTGCAAAGGATCTGTTGACAATGTTGATAAAGCATCGATCTGTTCTGTAACCCGCATAGTGCCTAATTCTGCAGCAATTGCTGCGCCAATACGACCTGCTACCATTAAGCCTGCAAGAACAGGTGCGAGTTCTCGTGTTACTGAGAGGACAACAACTGTTGCAACAGCGCCTTCAGCTGAAAATCGCGCGAATCCGGTATAACTTTGTAAAGCAAGTACCATACCGGTAAAGGTGGCTGTTAAGCCGACAACAGGTAATGAAAAATAACCAATCTCTAAAATTTGTTTTAGAATTTGTCGAGCATAGTAAGGGGGACGAATACCAATCATGAGAGATTGGTTCATAAAAAGAATAAAATGACCTGTTCCTTGAAGAAAATTTAAAAAAAAGCGCCCAATATTAGCAAGAAAAGTAGACATTAGTTTGGATCTCAAAATTCTAATTTTTAATTTTAAGAAAGTACCATGTTTTTACGAGTGTGTAAAAGGGATGGTTAAAGAAAAATAAAAAGAGCATATAAATATTGGAATTTATTACATAATATTGATACATCTATTAAGAAATTTTCTTAATTTTTTACGATGTTTTGATAGACTAAATGTATAGTTAAATGGTTGTTTGTCTTCTAACCAATTTAAAAAAATCTTTTTTTGTAATGTGGCATGGAGCAAAACATTTGAAAAAAATTAAAAATAAACTTATTAAAATTAAATTTTATAAATGAGTTAATAAACTTAAAATAAATAAATGAAAAATAATTATAGGTAGTTTCAAAAAAGTTACTTTAAGGACAATAAGTCCTATAAAAAATAAAACTTCTTTCTTGCCTGTTTTCATAAAGAAGACTATGCAAAAGAAAACAATTAAGTACATGGAAAGTATATATGCAGGCATATTCATATTTAGATTCTTTATGGCATCGTGGGAAAGAATTTTTGGGCGTTGAGGTACCAATTCTTGCAGGAGCTATGACGTGGGTGTCTGATCGCCATTTAGTATCAGCTATCTCAAATGCTGGTGGGTTTGGCGTTATTGCATGTGGTGCCATGGAACCGCACCATCTTGATCATGAAATTAGCGAAACAAAAAAGCTAACGACGCGTCCTTTTGGCGTAAATTTAATTACTTTGCATCCTGATTTAAATAAACTTATCGAAGTTTGTATTCAGCATCACGTAAGCCATATTATTCTAGCCGGCGGTTTACCAAATGCTGAATCAATAAAAATGGTTAAGAATGCTGGTATTAAAATGGTTTGTTTTGCACCAGCACTGGCTTTAGCAAAACGATTAATTCGAATGGGAGTTGATGCGCTTGTAATTGAAGGTCATGAAGCTGGAGGACATATTGGGCCCGTCACGACATCTGTTCTTGCTCAAGAAATTATCCCAGCTTTGAAAGAGGTCCCTATTTTTGTGGCTGGGGGAATTGGTCGTGGTGAAGCCATTTTGAGCTATCTTGAAATGGGCGCTTCAGGCTGTCAGTTGGGAACAAGATTTGTTTGTGCAACAGAATGCCGCGCGCATCCTAGATTTAAACAAGCTTTCATTCGAGCTTCCTCAAGAGATGCAGTGATTTCACCGCAACTTGATGCAAGATTTCCTGTTATCCCGGTTCGTGCTTTAGAAAACGAGGGAACGCAAAAATTTGTGGAATTTCAACAACAAACTATTGACCAAGTTAATAGGGGAGAGGTGGAACTTAAAGAAGGTCAGCTGCAAATTGAAAAATATTGGGCAGGTGCTTTACGACGTGCAGTTGTTGATGGTGATGTTGAGACAGGTTCTGTCATGGCAGGGCAAAGTGTTGGTTTAGTAAATAAAGAACAGCCTGCAAAAGAGATTATTGATGAACTTATTGCTCAGGCAATAACGACAATTGAGATGCGAAATAAAGTAAAAGTTTCTTAATTAAAGTTTTTAGAACCAACTTTACAGAAAACATTTTCTTTAATTATTTTCTATTGTTCAAAAATTCCTTAAATTTACCATGATCAAACTTAATGATTATTTGTAACTTAAATAATATTATATTTTTTTATAGTAAATAATAAGTTTTAATAAATAAAATTTAATATATTTTCATGTTTTGATGGTAATATATTTATATTTTCCAATATAAAAATTCTTATATAAAAGGATAATATATTTATTTTTAAATTAATAAATTTATCTATACGGTTTTAAGATGGATTGACTTGTTTTTAATATGTAGCTATTCATTTAATAGTAACCATGGGGAAAGTGATTGAATGAATGCTAAAAGAAAACAGGTGGAAACGGTAAAACCTAAAGAAAAAAAAGAAATAAATAATCAGAATGAGAATCTTCTCTCTAAAAAAGAGAGTAAAACCTCGCAGCATATAGGTCATCATTTCCGTAAAGTTAGAGAACGTAAACATTACAGTCTAGAAGAGATTTCCAAAGTCTTAAGAATTGGAGAACGTTATCTTGAGGCAATTGAAGAAGGGAACATAGAAATTCTTCCAGAAAGAGTTTACACTCTGGGATTCGTACGTGCTTATGCACAATATTTAGGTGAGAAACCCACGAAATGCGTTGAGCAGTTTAAACAGCAAATTTTGCTTGAAAACCAAGCTGTGCAATTAAATCTTCCCGATGCTTTAAGAAAATCAACAACGCCAAACAAAATGTATCTTCTTATTTCTATAGGCGTTGCAATTACAGTTTTATTACTTTTGTTTCTTGTAAAATCTTTTTCACAAGAAAAACAAGAGATTCCAGATTTAATACCTTCAGAAAAAACATTAAGTAGATTAGAAACAAATGATTCTGCTCAAATTAAATTTCATAATTCTGCAACTAAAAATTTAGATGAACGAGATTCTTCTAATTCTTTGTCTATTATGTCTCCAACTCAGGAAGCAAGTATCAAAGTTAATGAGTCGACGCCTTCAAGTGATGGTGAAAAGCAGTTAGAAGATTTAAAAGACAGTAAAACATTAAATCAATCTTCAGATAAAAACGCGGTTCTAGAAAACAATCTTCAAATAACCTCTACACACATTAAATTAACATGTATTGAAGAAACCTGGGTGCAAATTAAAGATGCTCAAGGTAATATAATCTTAGTAAAAACAATGTTACCAGGTGAATCCTATGAGGTGCCTCAAAAAGAAGGTCTAATTTTACTTACAGGAAATGCCGGAGGACTTAATATAACCGTTGGAAATGCGCCTTCAAAGTCTTTAGGGGCAAAAGGTGAGGTCAAAGACAATATTTTGCTAGACGATGAATCATTACTTTCTTATCTTAAGGCACATTAAATAAAAAAAATCCAAGTTTACGGATTAAACTTAAGAACTAATGGAGTAAATTCGTGTTTCAGCCAGTTCGTGGAACGCATGACTTGTTACCTGAGGAATGTCGTCAATATCGTTTTATTGTGAAAGAAGCCATGAAGGTGGCTCGGTGCTATGGGTTTGAAGAAATTTCAACACCTATATTTGAGTTTTCAGGCGTCTTTCATAGACTTGGCGAAACATCAGACGTTGTTAGTAAAGAAACTTATACCTTTCAGGATAGAGGAGGAGAGGATCTTACACTTCGTCCCGAAGGAACAGCGGGAATTGTTCGTGCTGTAATATCCCATGGTTTAGGGCAACATGCGCCTTTAAAATTTTCTTATGCAGGTCCCATGTTTCGATATGAACGTCCTCAAAAAGGGCGTTATCGACAGTTTGATCAAATTGGTGTTGAACTTATTGGTGTCGCAAAGCCATTGGCTGATATTGAAGTTATTGCAATGGCACATCAGATTTTAAAAAATTTAGGTGTAGACGAAAGTGTTAAACTAAACATTAATACGTTGGGAGATACTGAAAGTAGAGAAAATTACAAGAAAGCTCTTTTAAATTATCTAAAACCATTTCGCCCTAAATTATCTTTAGAAAGCCAAGATAGACTTGATCGTAATCCTTTAAGAATTTTAGATTCTAAATCTGAACAAGATGAAATGATTATAAAAGAAGCACCTGTTTATAGTGACTACTTAAATGAAACTTCAAAAACTTTCTTTAACGATGTTTGTAAGGGATTAGAAATTCTTGATATTTCTTACAAAGTTAATACGCGTTTAGTGCGGGGATTGGATTATTATTGTCATACAACCTTTGAGTTCATTACTGATGTTTTAGGGGCACAAAGTACAGTAATTGCTGGGGGGCGTTATGATAATCTTGTTGAGATGATGGGCGGACCGCGTCTGCCAGGTGTTGGCTGGGGCGCTGGGGTTGATCGGCTCGCGTTATTAAGGCCAATAATTCCTTTAGAGCAAACGCCTATTGCGATGATTCCTTTAGGTGATGAAGCAGAAAAAGCTTGTTTCAAATTGACTCAAGAACTTAGAGATAAAGGCATTTTCGTCGATATAGGATATCACGGGAATCTATCTAAACGTTTAAAGCGTGCTGATAAATTAAAAGCTACTTATGCAATTATTATTGGTGAAGATGAGATGAGGGCACAAGAAGCTTTGCTACGGGATTTTAAGACGGGAGCTCAAGAAAAAGTTCCTTTTGAAAAGTTAGTCGATAAATTAGTGAAAGTACAATTAGCATGAGTTTCGATTCTAAATTAGATCAAGTCCTTACGCGTTATCATGAATTAGGAAATCTCTTGGGAACAGGGACACATGAAAGTGGACAAGAATTTGCACGCCTCTCAAAGGAATATGCTGATCTTAAGGATGTCTCAGAAGCCATTACAATGTTGCGAAAAGTGCAAAGTGAAGTTAAGGATTTAGAAGATTTACTGAATGATCCTGCACTTGATTTAGAATTTAAAACCTTAGCAGAAGAGGATTTAAAAGTTAAAAAGGAACAGATTCCTAATTTTGAACATCAAATAAAAGTCCTTTTATTACCTAAAGATGCTGACGATGAACGTAACGTTATCCTTGAAATACGCGGAGGAGCAGGTGGGGATGAAGCTGCTCTCTTTGCAAGTAATTTATTGCGTATGTACCAACGTTATGCGGAAGGTTTAAGGTGGCGTTTTGAGATCATAAGTTTAACAGATACAGGGATTGGTGGGATCAAAGAGGTTAGTGCTTCCGTAATGGGAAAAGGTGCGTATTCAAGACTTAAGTTTGAATCAGGTGTGCATCGTGTCCAGCGTGTACCAGCGACTGAATCACAAGGTAGAATCCATACGAGTACGGCGACTGTTGCTGTTTTACCTGAAGTTGAAGATGTTGATATTGTGATAGAAGAAAAAGATTTGAGAATAGATGTTTATCGCTCAAGTGGTCCGGGAGGGCAATCCGTTAACACCACAGATAGTGCTGTTCGAATTACCCATATTCCATCAGGCCTTGTCGTTCAACAACAAGATGAAAAATCACAACATAAAAATAAGGCAAAAGCTCTTAAAATCCTAAGGGCTCGCCTTTATGATTTAGAGAGACAAAAGAAAGAGGCTGAAAGATCAGCTTCTCGAAAAAATCAGGTTGGTTCTGGAGATCGTTCTGAACGGATTAGAACTTATAACTATCCTCAAGGGCGTGTAACAGATCATCGTATTAATTTAACTTTGTACAAGCTTGATCAAATCTTAGAAGGTGCGGCTTTAGATGAGCTCGTTGACGCTCTTGTTACAGAAGACCAAGCAGGTCGTCTTGCCGATGTTACAGAGTAATGTCGTTAACAATTTTTAAAGCTCTTACTGAAGCAAAAAAAAAACTTGAGTACGCTGAAATTAAAAATAGTCATCACGAAGCAAGATTATTGCTTAAGTATGCTTTAAATCTTTCATTAGAAGAAATAATAACGGCTTCAGATCGGGAATTAGCGCCGTATCAACTGGAAAAATATGAAAGTTGGGTTTTAAGACGAACTCTTCATGAACCTCTTTCAAAGATTAGAGAAGAAAAAGAATTTTGGAGTTTACCTTTTATTGTAAAAGCAGATGCTTTAGATCCACGTCCTGATAGTGAGACTTTAATCGAAGCTGTTTTTAAAACTTATCCTGTCCGAGAAAAGCGTCTCAATATTCTTGATTTAGGGGTAGGAACTGGTTGTTTAATTATTACCCTTCTTAAGGAATATTTATATAGTTATGGGATTGGCATTGATAAGTCTATTCTTGCTTTGGAAGTTGCACGTCTAAATTTAGAAAAATTTAAACTACATGAACGACTTAAGCTTATCAATACTTTTTGGGGAGAGGGAATAGTAGAAGAATTTGATATTATTGTTTCCAATCCGCCTTACATTGCAGAGACTGATCGGCAGATGCTTTCTCAAGAAGTAATTAAGTATGATCCTCATATTGCTTTATTTGGTGGAAGTGATGGTTTAGATGCTTATCGTTCTTTAGCACCTCATGCTTTCCGTTTATTAAAGTCATTGGGACATTTGTTTCTTGAAATAGGAAAAAACCAAGAGTCATCCGTTCAAGAAATCCTTCTGGAAAATGGATTTACTCTCAAAGAATGGATCCCAGACTTAGCTGGGATCTTGCGTTGCGGTATTTTCCAAAAAGCAAATTAAGCTTGCTCAGGTGGTAGTTGTACTCGAATGTGGAGTTCTTCCAGTTGTTTTTGGGTTACTTCTGAGGGAGCTCCCATTAATAAATCTTGCGCTTGTTGATTCATTGGGAATGCTACAATTTCTCGCAAATTTGGTTCCTCAGCCAGAAGCATTACAATTCGATCAATACCTGGTGCAGACCCACCATGAGGAGGAGCACCATATTTTAAAGCATTAAGCATGCCACTAAATTGCGTTTCAACTTCTTGACGCGTATAACCTGCAATTTCGAATGCTTTATACATAATTTCAGGCTTATGATTACGGATTGCTCCGCTTGAGAGTTCATAACCGTTGCAGACTATATCGTATTGGTAAGCTTTAATATCTAAAGGATCTTTGGATTGTAAAGCTTCCAAGCCTCCTTGAGGCATTGAAAAGGGATTATGAGAGAAATCTATTTTACGCTGATCTTCATTATACTCAAACATTGGGAAATCAACAATCCAACAAAATTTAAAACAATTTTGTTCAATGATATTTAGATCTTGAGCAATTTTTTGTCGTGCCAAGCCAGCGAGCTTTTCAGCCTCTTTTTGAGGTGCGCAAACAAAAAATACAGCATCACCTTCTTGAACATTCGTTAATCTTTTTAACTGTTCAAGGCGTGTATTGTCTAAAAATTTTGCAATAGGACCTTTTGCAGTTCCTTCTGAGAAAATAATGTAACCAAGACCTGGGGCACCTTGTGTTCTGGCCCAATCATTTAGATTATCAAAAAACTTACGTGATTCCTTTGCTGCATTAGGAGCAGGAATAGCACGAATCACTGATCCATTTGCAAGAGCATTAGAGAACACACTAAAATCTGACTTTTCAAAAACTTCATTTACTTGTGAAATGATGAGTGGGTTTCTTAAATCTGGTTTATCTGTACCATATTTAAGCATTGCTTCTTCATAGGTAATCCTTGGAAAGGGTGTTGAAGTAATGACCTTATTATTGCCAAATTCAGTAAAAAGACCATGGAGCACAGGTTCAAGAGCAGCAAAAACATCTTCTTGTGTTACGAAAGACATTTCAAAATCTAATTGATAAAATTCTCCAGGCGAGCGATCAGCACGACCATCTTCATCTCGAAAGCACGGGGCAATTTGAAAATAGCGATCAAAACCTGCAATCATAAGCAATTGTTTGAACATTTGAGGGGCTTGAGGAAGGGCATAAAATTTGCCTGGATGAACACGTGATGGTACCAGAAAATCCCTTGCGCCTTCAGGAGAGCTGGCCGTTAGAATCGGTGTCTGGAATTCCATAAAGCCTTGCTTGATCATTCTTCGTCGAATAGAGGCAATAACCTGACTTCGAAGGACGATGTTAGCATGCATCTTTTCGCGACGTAGATCCAGAAAACGATAGCGGAGTCTTGTTTCTTCCGGAAAGTCTTGATCGCTGTTAACTGATAATGGCAGGACATCAGCAACTGAATCAATACTACATTCTTCAATCGCTAGTTCAATAGCACCTGTTGGCATTTTAGTATTCGTTGTTTCCGGAGTGCGTTGAAGGATATGGCCGGTTACGGTAATCACGCTCTCAAGTTTTGTAGCTTCAAGTGTTTTAAAATGAATATTACTTGCTTCAATAACACATTGTGTAATCCCATAATGATCTCTTAAATCGATGAATAAAAGATCTCCATGATCTCGTTTCCGATGAATCCATCCAGAAAGGCGGGCTTTTGAGCCGACATGTTCCACTCTTAATTCATGGCATTTATGTGTGCGATAAGGATGCATAGTTTTCTCTTTCTAAATTTCTTTTTGGGTAAAATAGCAATTTATATTACGTTTTGCTATAGTTCTTCTCTTAAAGATGGAAAGATATTTTTATGGAATTAATTTCAACGACTGAAAAGCTTTTGGCGTTTTGTAAAAAAATTGAAAATGAGAATTTTATTACAGTTGATACAGAATTTATTAGAGAAGATACTTATTGGCCTAAAGTTTGCCTAATACAAGTTGCAGGGCAAGAGGTAACAGCACTTATTGATCCTTTAAGTTCTGAAATTGATCTTTCACCTCTTTTTCAGATTATGAAAGATGAAAATATTGTTAAAGTATTTCACTCAGCTTACCAAGATTTAGAGATTTTTTATCTTTTTATGAATGAACTTCCTAAACCTATTTTTGATACGCAAATTGCGGCAATGGTTTGTGGTTTTGGAGAGTCTGTAGGCTATGAGACATTAGTAAAATCACTTGCTAAAGCTACCCTTGATAAGTCTAGTCGCTATTCTAATTGGGCACGTCGTCCGTTGACTGAAAAACAACTCAAATACGCTGCTAATGATGTTATTTTTTTAAGGACTATCTATGAAAAGTTGATGGAACGTCTTAAAAAAGATGATCGTTTTTTATGGATAAAAGAAGAAATAGAAGTATTACAAAATGTCGATTCTTATAAGATTCACCCTGATAAAGCATGGCAAAGATTAAAACCGAGAAGCGGAGAACCACAATTTTTAGCACGTCTTCAAGCTTTAAGTGCTTGGCGAGAGCGACAAGCTGAAAATAGAAATATTCCTAGAAATCGCGTATTGCGTGATGAAATTATAATTGAAATTGCAGCTCATAACCCTTCTTCTTTAGATGAGTTAAAAGAGATAAGAGGGAGCTCGCCAAAGTTAGCACATGGCTCAATGGGGGCTCAAATTATACATATTCTAAATGAAGCTAACGCAATTCCTCTTGAGAACTGTCCAACTCTACATTCAAAGCCAGAGAAATTAGGCGCATCAACTATATTAGTTGATTTATTAAGAGTCCTTTTAAAAATTAAAAGCCAAGAATCTCATGTTGCTGAAAGATTGATAGCGACGACAAAAGATCTTGATACTTTAATTATGTTAAGAGAAGAAGCACCCATACATGCTATCAAAGGGTGGCGATACTCTATTTTTGGAGGAATGGCTCTTGATTTTTTGAATGGCAAAGTTTCAATTTCGCTTGAAAATCAAAAAATATGTGTAAAAAAGAATACACCTGATTTTTAAAAGTTTTGCACTGAGAGAAATTTTCTCGTAGGGTGTCGCACAGTTTGCAAAAGGTAAATATGATGAAAGCACTTAAATTATTTCTCTTTATGGTCGCATTTACCATAATTGGAATATTTTATTATAAGTGGTTTTCCAAACCTTCTTCAAAAATTAAAACAATTGCTATTAGCCAAATTGTTGAGCATCCCTCTCTTGAGGCTGTTAGGCGAGGAATAATTGATTTTCTTGTTCAAAGTAACTTACAAGAAGGTAAAGACTACAAGATAATTTATAAAAATGCGCAAGGCAATATGAGTATTAACAATCAGATTGCAAAGCAATTTGTAGGGATAAAACCAGATGTCATCGTAGCTATTTCTACACCTAGTGCTCAAGCTCTTGCAGTTGCCTCTCACAACATGAACATTCCTTTTATATTTGCAGCCGTTACAGATCCTGTACATGCAAATCTTGTTAAAGATTTAAAGAGGCCGGGCGAATTTATTTCTGGCGTAAGTGATCTTCCTCCAGTGCATGCTCAAATAGAATTAATTAAGGACATCCTTCCTAAAGCGAGCAAAGTTGGTATTTTATATAATCCAGCTGAAGTTAATTCAGTAAAAATAATCAATAAATTTAAAGAATTGGCTCAGAAAATGGACATTGAAGTATTCTTAGCTCCAGCAACAAGGACTTCAGAAGTATTGTTTGCTGCCCAAAGTTTAGTTGGAAAAGTTGATGCAATTTACATACCTCAAGATAATACGATAGTATCCGCGATTTCTTCTCTAATTTCTTTGCAATATGAGAAAAATATCCCCTGTTTTACAAGTGATGAAGTGTTAGTTCAAAAAGGAGCATTTGCGGCTGTTGGCACAAGTTATTATGAGCATGGAAAGCAGGTTGGCGAAAGAGTTATTAAATTTTTAAAACATACACCAGGTTTGCAAATTCCTATTGCCTTTCCTGAAAAACCTCAAATTTATATTAATGAGACAACAGCTAAGCACTTGGGAATTAATGTACCAAGTAAAATCGCCAAAAGAGCACATTATTATAAAATTCAAAAATAGTTGAAAAGGTTTACTTTTTTGAAAATCTAAGTTACATTTCACGGCTAAATTATGAAATTATTAATGTTTGTCTGTTAGCATTATTAGTAAAAAAACTAAAAGACATATAGTGAAATTGTCTGATAAGCAACAACGAAAAATAATAAAAAAGTATAAAGGAACTTTATTATGAATAATGCTAAAAACTTCTCTTTTTTAAAGAGTTGTAGAAAAGTTTTTCATTTAAAATTTTCTAGTCTTTTAACACTTATAAATTCTTTTATATGTATATCTTATGCTCATGCATTAGTAGATAAACCCATTATTGCTATCACACAAATAATTGATCATCCTTCAGCTAATGCTGTTAGAGAAGGCATTAAAAAATCTCTCGAAGACCAAGGATACATCGATGGAAAAACAATTAAATGGCTTTACAAAAACCCTCAAGGGAACAGTGCGACTAATATTCAAATTGCTCAACAATTTGTGAGTTTAAAACCGAGCATTATGATTGCTATTTCTACACCAAGTGCACAAGCTTTAGTTTCATCAGCTCGCAATCATAGCATACCTATTGTTTTTGCAGCCGTCACTGATCCTATAAATGCAGGGATTGTCAAAGATCTAAAAAAACCAGGTGGTTTAGTAACAGGTGTGAGTGATTTCCCCCTTATTGAAAGACAGGTTAAACTTATTAAAAAGATGTTACCAAATGCAAAAGTGATTGGTGGTCTGTATAATCAAGGCGAAATTAATTCTGTGAAGCAGTTTAGGCTTTTTGAGGAACTTGCAAAGAAAGAGGGGTACGAGGTTATTTCTGTTGCTGCTATGAAAACGTCAGATGTACATGCGGCAGCGTTAAGTCTTATTAAAAAAGTTGATGCTTTCTATATTACTCTAGATAACACTGTCCTTTCTGCCATGGATATTTTAATTAAACTTCAATTTGATTTTAAAAAACCCATTTTTACAAGTGAGACAGATTCTGTTTTTCAAGGTGCGTTAGCAACAGCTGGAGCTCATTTATTTGATATAGGAAGAAGTGCGGGAAAAATGGTTATTAGAATTTTACAAGGGGAAAAACCTTCAGAGATTGCTGTCGAGACAGCCGAAGTTTCGGACATTACAGTTAACATGAAAACCTTAAATTATTTAGATTTAAAGCTTCCTGAAGATAAAGAATTTAATTTTAATAAAGTCGGATTTGAGAACTCTTGATTTATAGAAAGATAATTTTATGAATGAATTACAGTTTTTAGGTGCAATAGAGCTTGGCCTAATTTATAGCATGGTCGCTTTAGGTGTTTATCTTTCTTTTCGAATATTAGATTTTCCAGATATGACAGCAGATGGTTCTTTTCCTTTAGGCGCAGCAATTGCAGCAACTTTAATTTCTTACGGATGTAATCCCTGGTTGTCTACGTTTTGCGCTATTCTAGGTGGCTGTGGCGCTGGTTTCTTTACAGCTTGGTTGAGTGTGCGTTGGAAAATCTTAAATTTGCTATCTGGAATTCTAACTATGTTGGCTCTTTATTCAATTAACTTAAGGATTATGAAAGGGCCTAATGTAACCATTATGATGGATGTAAGAACAATTTTTAGTCCCTTTGAAATAATGTTCTCGACAAAAATAACAGGAACAATTTTCTTATTAAGCCTGATTACTTTAGTTGCAGGTTTTTTATTATGGTACTTTATGCTCACTAAGACAGGCCTTGCTGTGCGTGCGACAGGAACTAATCCGCGGATGGCTAGAGCACAAGGTATAAAAACTAGAGCAATGATTCTTTTAGGAATTTCTTTAAGCAATGGATTAATTGCTTTAGGAGGGGCGTTGTTTGCTCAACATCAGGGTTTTGCTGATGTGAGTATTGGTAGTGGAACTATTATTATGGGCCTTGCAGCTGTAATTATAGGGGAAGTTGTGTTCCAAACGCGAAGAATTTGGTTAACTCTTTTGGCTTGTATTATTGGCGCAATTCTTCACCGCTTTGCAATTGCATTAGCCCTCAATGCAGATGGTATTGGTTTGCAGGCGACAGATTTAAATTTAGTAACGGCGGCTATTGTGATTATTGCGATGATACTTCCGCGTTTGAAGGAAATAACAACAAATAAATTTACAGAGCGGAGTCGGTCATGATTAAGCTTGAAAAAATACGTGTTCTTTTTAATCAAGGAACAGCATTAGAAAAAATGGTTCTGAATAACGTCTCCCTTGCTATTGAAGAAGGAGAAGTTGTCACTGTTATTGGTGGAAATGGGGCAGGAAAATCGACTTTATTAAATGTTTTAACTGGTGATATTAGACCATCCTATGGAAAAGTCTTTTTTGAAAACATTAATGTTACAGACTGGTCAGCAGAAAAAAGAGCAAGTATGGTAGCGCGTGTTTTTCAAGATCCTTTAGTAGGGACATGCGGGAATTTAACTGTGGAGGAAAACTTAGCTCTTGCCTTTTATCGTGGTAAAAATCTTGGTCTTCGTTTTGCTTTATCACCTAATAATCGAAAAATTTTCCATGAATTTCTTGAAAAGTTAAATTTGGGGCTTGAAGCGCGACTTAAAGACCCTATTGGCCTTTTATCAGGAGGTCAAAGGCAAGCGATCTCTTTAATTATGGCTGTTCTTTCTCCTATGAAAATATTGGTTCTTGATGAGCATACAGCAGCTTTAGACCCACGAACTGCTGCTTTTATTATCCAGCTTACCTGTAATATTATATTAGAGAAAAACTTAACTGTTTTGATGGTAACCCATAGCATGCGTCAAGCGCTTGAAGTTGGAAATCGAACTCTCATGCTCACAGAAGGAGAAGTGGTTTTCGATGCAAATGGAAAAGAACATTCAAAATTAACAGAAGATGATCTTTTAAAACTTTTTAAAGAAGTTGTTGATAAAAAGGGAGAAGAGGACGAAATTCTTTTAAACCCTTAATTTAATAAATTTAATTTAAAAATTTTCTTTTATTTACCTATTTTAAATAAACATTCAATTACAATTAAAATATGAAGTAATTGAAGGCATATATAATGATAAAAGAACCCTATAAATTTATGCATACTGCAGATGGTGCAAAAATACGCATAGGGTTTTGGCCCACATTACAACCAATTCGAAAACTGAATCGTACAATCATTTTGCTTCAAGGACGTGCGTCCTTTATGGAAAAATATGATGAAATGATTCAGAACTTACGCTTAAGAGGTAATAATGTCTGGGCTCTTGATTGGCGTGGCCAGGGTCTTTCAAGCCGTATGCTCACAAATCATCATAAAAGTCATATAGATTCATATGATACATATTTACAAGACCTGCATCAGCTTATTACAGAGCATGTTCAACCTAAAAGCCAACATCAATGTATTCTTTTAGGTCAATCCATGGGGGGGCATTTAGCATTACGATATTTAAGCGAACATCATAATGTGTTGGACGGGGCTGTATTAGTTTCTCCTATGATAGATATTAAAACAGGTGCTTATCCAAAATTTTTAGCTAGATTTTTAACACATTGCGCTTGTCTTGCAGGATTTCGGGATGCATATTTTTTTGGTCAAGGAAATTATAACCCCCTCCATGAGCCATTTGAGGGAAATTATTTAACGCATGACAGACGTCGTTATTTTGCGCACAGAGATTTACAGCTTAAGAATCCAGGGCTTGTATTGGGAGGCGGAACTTACGGTTGGCTTCATGCAACTTTTCAATCTATCCAAAAAATTCTTCAAGTATCTTATCTAAAAAATATCAATATTCCTATATTATTCTTAGCGGCTGGTGAAGAAGAGATTATAGATAATCGAGCCCTTAAACATATTGTAGAGAACTTACCAAAATGTAATGTTAAAATTTATGAACATGCACGTCATCAGATCTTTATGGAAACAGATGAGATTCTCAAACAATTTTGGACTGATTATGATGCTTTCATTGAACAGAATTTTGGACAATTTGAGCAGGCACTAGCGAAACGCCGGCTCATCGAACCCTCTGAGCTTTCTGGAGTGCAGCGACGCGACGCCACGTTCACGAATGATACGAATAGCTTCCAGCCCAATTATTAAGTGTTGTTGAACTCTTTCACGATAAAAATTATTCGCCATTCCTCTTAGCTTAATTTCTCCGTGTATGGGCTTATCAGAAACGCAAAGTAATGTTCCATAAGGAACACGGAAGCGGAGACCATTTGCAGCAATAGTTGCTGATTCCATGTCTAGAGCCACGGCACGACTTTGATTGAATTTTTCATAGATCTCATCAGATCTCAATTCCCAATTGCGGTTATCTGTTGTATAGATAGTACCTGTACGTAGCCTAAGTTTAGTGTCAGGACCATCCAGTCCTGTAACAGCAATAACAGCATCTTGAAGGGCTATTTGAACTTCTGCAATTGGGGGAACAGGTACCCATAATGGAAGATCTTCGTCCAAAACACCATCATCCCTGACATAGCCATGGGCAAGAATATAATCGCCAAGGTTTTGATTTCTTCTTAAGGCTGCACAATGTCCTAATGTGAGCCAGCAATGAGGACGTAAAACAGCTAAATGATCTGTGATATTTTTTGCGTTTGTAGGACCCACACCAATATTTATAAAAGTAATCCCATTACCATCAGGGCGTTTCAAATGATATGCGGGCATTTGAGGAAGATGATCAAGTTCATCACCGCTTTTTACAAGCGTATTAGATTTGGTTTTGCTTGTAATAACATCCCCTGGTGTGACGAGAGCGTTATATTCAGTTCCTTCTAAAAGTTTTTGCTCAGAAAATTGAATAAATTCACCTATGTATCTCTGGTAATTTGTTAATAAAATAAAATTTTGAAAGTGTTCAGGAGAAGTTCCTGAGTAATGGTGAAGCCTATGAAGTGAAAAGTCAACACGCTCTCCGGAAAAAAGAGCAAGAGGACGGGGGCTATTAATAAGAGGCTTATATGTATGGTTAACAATATGATCATTGAGTCTTGTTAAATTTGGGTGCTCAAAATTGAGATGTAACTGATCAATTTGAGATTGATTCAGCCTTGCTTTGCTAAAGTCAACAACGAATGCTAAGGGGATAGGCCATTCACTTCGACCAACAATGATAGGTTTTTTATAACGTTCAATGAGTAAAGAAATTTGTTCATGATAGTATGCTTCAAAAAATTCCGGATGTGTAAGGGTTGTTCCATAAAATCCGGGAGCATCAACAAATCCATATGAAAGCGCTGCATCAGATAATTTAATATCAGCACTATTTATATAAATTCCTACATAAGGGTAACAGCCTTCCTTTGGAGAAGATGCGTTTTTATCTCCTTCATTAAGATTTTCATAAGCTTTGCTTATAAGAGAGCTACTGTCATTATAAAGTTCTTTAATTCGTTGGACCGCTGCCGATGCATCTGTATATTCACGGACATCATAAATGCGAACGGAACCTTCAATTAAATCTGGTGAGGAGTGAAACATATCTTCCTTTTATATTTTGTTTTTAGTGTCTGTTGATATTAATTTTTTAAGAGTCTCAAGATCCGGCCCCCCAGGAATAATAAGGTTATCATAAATAATAGTTGGGGTTGCTTCTATATTAAGTTTTGAAGCTAATTCTTCAGTTTCAGTAATTTTGCTTGCAATAATGCTAGAGGATAAATCAGCCTTGAATTGATTAATATCTAAGCCTATTTTTTGAGCAATATTCTCAATGTCTTCTTTGGTAAGATCTGAACTTGCTTCAAAAATAGCATTTTGGAATTCAGCGTATTTTCCTTGGTTCTTAGCGGCAAAGTTGGCTTGAACTGCTAATTTTGAAATTTCACCAAAAATTGGTAAATCTTTAAATATAATTTTGAGATCTTTAAACGCTTTATCTTGAAGCGCTGAATTTAAAGTTTTATGAAATTTACGACAATGTCCACAAAAAGGATCCATAAACACGACAAGTTTTTTTTGACCTTGTGGATTCCCTATAAATGGATCTGTTGCATTATTAAAGAGAGCCTTTGCATTCTTTAAAACAGTTAATTTATTTTCAGCCGTTTTTTGACGTTGGCGTTTATCTTGTAAATTTTGAAATGCCTTTTCCATAACTTCAGGATTTTCTAACAGGAAATTTTCAACAACTTTTTCAATGTCTTTTGTCTGCTTTTTGGAAATAGGACTTTCTGCAATTGCTGGAACAGAGTTGAACAAAAGTGCTGCAAAGCCTAAATTGGCTATCATTATATTTTTCATATTTTCCTCCCATATTTAAATAAAATATTAAAAGATCCTTCCACTAAGATCAATAACACTTTTAAAAAGATTATGCTTACTGTTTTTTTAATTCACGTTCTGCAAAATCTTTTATATCTTCTGCTCGTATTTTTTGTGGACCTTTTGGAAGAAGATGTTCAGCTCTCTTCGCTTGATTTAAAGCGATATCATATTTACCGACTGAAAGAGCTTCTTCTGCAAGACATAAAGCTGATACACCAATATTATTTTGTCGCCCATGAGCAATTGCAAGTAGGTGCCATACAAAAGGGTTTTCTTTTTCTTTTTGAAGAACTTTATTAAGTTCACTAATTGCCTCACGATTTAAAGCAGGTGTATTGATCTCAAGAATAACTTGTGCATAGCTCAGTCTTATCAAAGGGGCATCAGGTTTTAAAATTTTAGCTTGTTTGTAAGCCTGAAGAGCAGGAGAGAGATTTCCATTTTCAAAATGAATTTGCCCTTTTAATTCCCAAAAATAAGGATCTTTAGGGTAATCTAGCAACAAGTTGTCTATGGTGTTCAAAGCCTCTATTATTTTTCCACTTCGATAAAAGCCGATTGCTCTTGCATAGCGCGCCTCCACAGAAGAATTATTCTCAGAATATTTAAGAAAAATCTGTCCTGAAGGTAAGAGAAATGCTTCTAATTTAGCCAGAATTCGATTGTAAGAAGCATAAAATTTATTAGGAAGAAGATTTTTTGAATAGGGAGAATGATTTACATGATCTTTTAAAAATTCAACCCTATCACGGCTAAAAGGGTGAGAACGCATATACAGATCTTGCCGTTCTGAACTGAGGAGTTCCTGCTTTTCTAATATTTGCATAAATTCGTAGAAACCTTTTGAAGACCAGTTCAGTTTATCAAGATACTTTACGCCAGCACTATCAGCCGTACCTTCTTGGCCACGACTATAATGCATAAAAGTATTTTGTGCCATTTGCATGCCACCCATCATAAGACCTGCGGCTGCATCCGGACTTCCTGCGAGCATGGCCGCAGCTCCTAGCACCATACCCGCCATAGCCATTGTTGTTGCTTTAGATGCCATTCCTTCACGACCAGCTAGATGTCCTCCAGCAATATGTCCTGTTTCGTGGGCAAGAACGCCAATCACTTGTTCAGGAAATTTTGACTTTAAAATTAAACCTGAATGAAGAAAAATAGAATACTCTGTCGTTGCAAAAGCATTAATATCTGAATCTGCAATAATAAAGATTTTTAAATTCTCAGGTTTCAATCCAGCAGCTTGGAAAATTGGTGAGGTAAAATCAACTAATACAGACTCAATTTCTGCATCTCGAATAATTGTTCCTTCCCGAATTGGTTGTGCTCCTATAGAAAACGGTGGTAGGCAGAAGTTTATTAGCGAGATAATTAATAGGATAAAATTTACATGCAAAATTTTACCTCTTAATCTAGTAACTTTTTCCACCATTTTTTACCTGCGCCTTTTTTATGCGTTTTAAGTTCAGGACCATTAGGACCATTATGTTCTTCTTGAGAAATATTATTCTCGCTGCTCATTTCTTGAGCATTCAAAGATTTTTCTTCCTCTGCTTTGTGAGAGTGATTAGAGGAAATTTGTTCTTCTTGAGAAGAAATACTGCTACTTCCCTCTGTTGAATTTTGGAAGTGTTGTCTTCGATTACGTGAACGGCGTCGTCGACGTCTTGGATGATCTCGTCTTTCAGTGTCTGAGGTTATTTGAACATCAGGAGTTTCTTGTTTATCGCCTTTATCTATCGTTGGTATATTGTTGTCTTGGTTAGATTGTTGTTGAGGTTGCGGGCGCCTAGATTTAGAACGCCGAGGTTTTTGTTTATCACTTTTTTCTTCTGAAATACTATCTTTGTTTGCAGGAATTTCACGTGCTAGCTGAGAAGTTTCCGAATCATTATCTTGAATTTCAGCATTTTTCCTTTTTATACGATTAAGGCGATATTGAGGGCTAATTAAACTCTCATCCCCTTCGATAAAGACAGACATATTATGCCTTTCTTCTATAACTCTTAAGTGCGATCTTTTGCTATTAAGAAGATAAAAAGCAACTTTTGGAGGAACTTGAACTAAGATTTCTGTGGAATTTCCTTTAAATCCTTCATCTTCAATAGTCCTCAAAATATAAAGAGACGTTGACTCTATAGAACGTACAAATCCTGTCGCATTGCAATGCGCACATGGGTGAGCGGTTGTCTCTAAAATACTGGGGCGAAGCCTTTGTCGAGAAAGTTCAAGAAGACCAAATGGGCTAATTTTGCCCATTTGTATACGGGCACGATCATTTTTAAAGGCTTCTCTAACGCGCCTTTCAACGGTTGCGATGTGACGAGATTCATCCATATCAATAAAGTCAATAACAATTAACCCTGCAAGATCTCTTAATCTTACTTGTCGTGCAATTTCATCTGCAGCTTCAAGGTTAGTTTTTAAGGCAGTTTCTTCTATATGACGTTCCCGTGTTGACCGTCCTGAGTTGATATCTATAGAGACAAGTGCTTCTGTAGGATGGATAACTATAGATCCTCCTGATGAAAGTCTAACCGCTGGATTATACATTTCATCAATTTGCATTTCGACACCGTATTTTCTAAATAAAGGAATCGTCGTGTTTTTGTAATTTTGAATACGTTTTATGTGGCTAGGCATCAAAGTTTTCATGAATGTTTTTGCAATTTTATAGCCTTCTTCACCAGCAACTAAAATAGATTCAACATCTTTCGTATAAAGATCTCGAATGGCTCGTTTAATAATGTCTTCCTCTTCGTAGATAAGGGCAGGGGCAATTGATTCTAAAGTATGGAGCCGGATGCCATTCCATGTACGCATAAGGTATTCTGCATCACGTTTTATCTCTAGTTTCGTCCGTTCACGTCCTGCTGTTCGGATTATAAGCCCCATACCATCAGGTATAGATAAATCTTCTAAAATCTCTCGAAGACGATTACGGTCGCTCGTGTTTGAAATTTTGCGTGAAATACCGCCACTGCGAGGAGAGTTTGGCATAAGGACACAATAACGACCAGCAATTGAAAGAAAAGTTGTGAGAGCAGCACCTTTCCCACCACGTTCCTCTTTAACAACCTGAATAAGCATTATTTGATTTTTATGAATAACTTCTTGAATTTTATACCGTCTGTGTAATGATGGACGACGTACAATAAGTTCATCTTCTTCAGGTGGAGGAGATTCACCACCTAATACTGAGATAGGCATTGAAAACTCTTCCTCTGTGTCATTATCAGAAGAAATTTCTTCTTGATTGCCTTCAACAGGCTCATCTGTTTTCTCTTCAAGTGCAGATTGATGTAATTCTGCTTTTAAGGCTTCACGATCAGAAATAGGAATACGAAAATAGTCTGGATGTATTTCACTAAAGGCAAGAAAACCATGTCTGTTACCACCATAATCGATGAACGCAGCTTGTAGGGAAGGTTCAACACGAGCAACTTTGGCAAGATAAATATTGCCTTTAAAAGTTTGTTTAAGCGTACTTTCGAAATCAAAATCTGAAAGACGATTGTTTTCATCGATGACAGCGACACGAGTTTCTTCTGGATGCGCTGCATCAATAATCATTGTTTTTTTCATTTTTTACTCCTGAGTTTGTCCTTTTAACATAAGGACATCAATTTTTTCTCAAGAGCTACCAAACAGCACTAAGTGCCTTTATCCTTAGAAAGAAACGATAATAGAACTCCTACTTGGATAGAAATATCTTCCTTATTTTCAAAACGTGGGATATGTAAGATTTCTATTTTTTCCTTGCTCATTTCATAAACCTGAAGTCACTATGTAATTTGGTATCTCTTAAATTAACATCATTTGATGTTTATTAATCCAGACTCAGGGGTGAGAAAATTAAAGCATTACACTCACAAACCTGAATCACTATAAAAATTAGTTAAATCCACGATAACGTGCGTTTATAAAATTATCAATATTTTTTGATAATTTAATTGAGGTAAAAATTTTTGTATCATTGTGAAATGGTCCATGAAAACTTAAGCTATGCTGATATATAGATAAAACCAATATTTTCTAATAAATTGGCGACAATAAAGTTTAAAGGTATTAAAAAAAACTTATGAAAATTTTTAACTGGTTATTTCTTTCATTCCTGCTTTTAAAAAATAATGTGGAGGCTTCTCCAGGACAGATATTGAGGTGTGGATGGTATTCATGGGAACCGTATCAATATATTGAACAACAAGTAGGTAGTAAACAGCTAACAGGGCTCGATGTTCATATATTAAATGCTATTATTAATATAGCTGGGTATAAAATTACTTATGAAGAAATTTCATGGCAACAGCATCAAGAAAGGTTAAAAATTGGAAATTACGATATTGCTATGGGAGCAACTAAAATAGATGAACGTGAAAAACATTATTATTTTACAGAACCCTACCGCGAAAGTATTGATGCTCTTTTTATTTTGACAGATTCTTCCAAAAAACCAACTTTTCAAAATGCAATTGAATTTATTAGAGAAATTAAACAAAAGAAATTTAAATTGGGTGTAACAGAGGGATATTTTTATTCTGTTCCTGAACTAAATGATTTTATAAATGATAAGAATTATCAAAACTTAATTGTTAAATCAAATAACACGATCAGCAATATGATGTTACTAGAAACTAAGCAGATTGATGGATTTTTGGCTGATCACGTTAATGGTACAACAATTGCATGGCGCAAACGTATGCATGAAAAAATCAAAACTTATGAAATAAGCCGTAGTCCAATTTATTTTATGTTAAGTAAAAATTCTTTATCTGCGAAAGATTTGAAAAATATTAATGAAGCAATTTTATCGTTCAAAAGATCTAATGATTATAATGCCGTTTTTAAAACTTACTTAATTGCTCCGCTTTTGTTACAAAATATTGATAAAAAATGGTTTTATTTAATTGATATAATTGGTACTATAGCATTTGCATTGTCAGGTATTATTATTGCCTATCGTATGCGCTCTACCTTATTTACAACAATAACATTAGCAATGCTTCCAGCAATTGGAGGAGGAATGATGCGAGATATTATTGTTGGGAGACGTCCTTTAGGTGTCTTACAAACACCAGATTATTTATTTGCAGTGCTTTCAACAGTCTTCACATGTTATATTATTCTCCAGTTTTTATCAGTGGTTTCTTCAAAAAGTCGTTTCTATCCAAAGGTTCTTTTAAATAAGAAATTTTTGATACGAGCACTCGATGTTTTTGATGCTTTAGGTCTTGCTGCATTTACAGTTATTGGTACGAAAGTAGCAGTCATTTCAAAGTGTGAACCACTTTGGTTATGGGGACCTTTATTAGCAGCTATTACAGGAGCTGGAGGAGGAGTAATAAGAGACTTATTACGACCGGATCGACACGTTACTAGTTTCATGGGCGAGCTTTACGCCGAAGTTGCAATAATTTGGAGCTTTTTCTTATCAATTTTTTTGCATTTTCATCATACTTATTTATCTCCCGACGAAGTATTATGGGCTATCATCATAACAATCGTAGGTGTTTTTGTCACACGCATGGGAGCTAGCATTTTTAATCTTAAGGGGCCAAATCTATCATCACGCTTCTCTTCATAAAACGAAAATTAGGAAAGCAAAAAATGGAAAAAGAAGAAAAATTACCTCTATGTATTGATCTTGATGGCACCCTAATCCGAACCGATGTTACACAAGAGGGTGTCTTATTATTTCTGAGAAAGTACCCTTGGAAATTTTTCTATATTTTGTATTGGCTTTGCAGAGGGAGAGCTTTTCTTAAAGCAAAATTAGCTCAAAAAGTAATGTTTAATCCAAAATTTCTACCCTATAATCAAGACTTTTTAAATTATCTTAAAGTTAAAGCCCGAGAGGGATATGATCTTTATCTAGTTACTGCAGCAGATCAAAAATGTGCGAAAATGGTTTATGATCATCTAGGCATCTTTAAAGAATATCTTGCAAGCGATGGAAACAAAAATTTGCGTTCTTCAACTAAAGCGCAAGCTTTATGTGATCTTTTTGGAGATGAAGGTTTTATATATGCTGGAAATTCAAAACACGATCTTCCTGTTTGGGAGAAGGCTGGTGAGATTATTGCAGTCAATACCCCCAACAATGTCCTTAAGAAAGTTAACATCCTTAATAAAAAAATCGAGAAATTTGAGGATAAGAAATTTGCTTTAAAAGATGTTGGTAGAGATTTCCTAAAATCCCCTTGGTTTAAATTCCAATTATCTTTTAATTTATTGATTATAATAATAAATTTATTATTTAATAAGTTTTATCTAGAGGTATTTAATTTATTTAAATGGATAAGTTTTACTGCTTTTATATTTTTTCTTAGTGCAGCCGCTTCTTTAGTTGGTCAGTTATTTGCACTTGAAGAAATGAGAAGTAATTTAAGAACAAGCAAAATGTTGTTGGCTACAGGGTATCTAACTATTCCTTTAGCAATATACTTAAGTCTAATTTTTATAACTTTAGGTGTTATTTTAGGGTTATTTTTTCCACCATTTTATTACATTTTTATCGCTTTATTCTTTATAATTCAATTTGGCTATATTGGTCGGCTGATAAGAGAAAAAATTTAAAAAAGTAAAAGGAACTATATGCCTAAAGATTTTGATCCCTTCTTGAACTTTCTTCAAAAATGCTTGCATCTTAAGAAAAGTCTCGTTATACCAAACTTTATATCGCACGCAGGTTCTGCGGTTCTTATATATAAATAAAAGAGTCGCTCCGGTGGTTTTCAAATAAACTACATTCCTGCGGAGGTTTAACCGGAGAAAGGAAATACAATGAAAAATGCTCTATTTACCATGCGTGATTTAATGCACGCAGGTGTTCACTTTGGTCACCATCCACGCCGTTGGAATCCTAAAATGGCGCCTTATCTTTACGGTGTAAGGAATAGCGTCCATATTATCAATTTAGAAAAAACTGTCCCTCTCATCCATCAAGCACTCATAGCCTTAAAAGATGTCGTAACTAGTGGTGGACGTGTTTTATTTGTAGGAACAAAACGTCAAGCTTCTGAAGTTGTTGCTGAAGCAGCAAAGCATTGTGGTCAATATTATATTAACCACCGTTGGCTTGGCGGAATGTTAACAAACTGGAAGACAATATCGCAATCCATAAGACGCCTTAAAGAGTTGGAAGAATTCTTAGGTCAAGAGAACCTGGGACTTACAAAAAAAGAACTCCTTAAGCTCACAAGAGAAAAGGGCAAGCTGGAACTTTCTTTAGGTGGTATTAAAGAAATGCCAGGGTTACCAGATATTATGTTTGTTATGGATAGTCTTAATGATCGCATCGCAATTAATGAAGCAAATCGTTTAGGCATACCTGTCATTGCGATTTTAGATAGTAATGCTGATCCAGCAGGTGTAGATTACCCTATTCCTGGTAATGATGATGCAATTCGTTCTATTGAATTTTATTGTAGAGTAGCATCATCAACAATCCTTGATGGATTACAACATCAATTGCGTGCAGCAGGAGTGGATCTTGGGGGAGCCGCTCGCATTGCTCCAGGTGCAGAGCAAGAAACTTCTGAAAGCCAAGAAAACGTTTTTGAAGAAAATTCAGTTTCTGAGCAAGTTATAGCAACTCAAGAATTGTAAGTTTTATTCTTTATAAAGATTAAGGAAAAAGTATCATGACAGAGATTTCTGCAAGTGCAGTAAAAGAACTCCGTGAGAGAACAGGCGCGGGAATGATGGATTGTAAGAAAGCTCTTACAGAAGCGAATGGCGATATGGAAGCAGCTGTTGATTGGCTGAGAGCAAAGGGCTTAGCTGCTGCTGCAAAAAAAGCAGGACGTACTGCTGCTGAAGGTCTTGTGGGAGCAGTAACAACAGGGACTTTAGGTGCTATTGTTGAAATTAATGCTGAGACTGACTTTGTTGCTCGAAATGAGAAGTTCCAAGAATATGTTCGAACGGCGTCAAACCTCGCTTTAAAATCTAACTCTGATGTGGAATTTTTTAAAAGTATGCCTTATCCAGCAACAGGAAAAAGCGTTTCGGAAGAGCTAACAAATCTTATCTCTGTTATTGGTGAAAATATGGAAGTAAGACGTGTAAAAAGTTTGGAAGTTAATCAGGGCGTTGTAACAAGCTATATTCATAGTGCTATTGCCCCAGGTTTAGGGAGAATAGGCGTCCTTGTTGCTCTGGAATCCACAGGTGATAAACTTAAATTAGAAACGTTGGGAAAGCAAATAGCTATGCATGCGGCTGCAGCAAATCCTCAAGCATGTACGATTTCCGATTTAGATCCGACTATTATCGAGCGTGAGCGTAAAATATTTGCAGAGCAAGCTCGTGAATCAGGTAAAAAAGAAGAGTTTATTGAAAAAATGATAGAAGGACGCCTTCGTAAATTTTATGAAGAGTCCGTGTTAGTAGAACAAGTTTATTTAATTGATGATACAAAAAGAAAAGTATCGCAAGTTATTGCTGATGCTGCAAAAGAACTTAATACATCTATTGATTTAAAAGGATTTGCTCTTTTTAAACTTGGTGAAGGTATTGAGAAAGAAGTGACTGATTTTGCCGCAGAAGTAGCTCAACAGCTTGGACAGTAAAAAATTATCATTTAAAGAAATTTGTTAAGATAATTTTTAATACATTTCTTTCTGAAATAAAGGAAATTGCTTGATGAAAGGTAGCATTCAACCTTTACCCTTTAAGCGAATTTTACTTAAGTTATCTGGAGAAGCTCTTATGGGGGAGAAAAGCTATGGGCTTGACCCCGCGACAGTTGAGAGAATCGCTCTTGATATAAAAAGCGTCCATGCTTTAGGATGTCAAATTTGCATTGTTATTGGTGGTGGTAATATCTTCAGAGGGATAAATGGTGAGGCACAAGGAATTGATCGTTCTACGTCTGACTATATGGGGATGCTTGCCACCGTTATGAACGCTTTAGCACTTCAAAATGCTTTAGAAAAACAAGATGTTGATACGCGTGTGCAATCTGCAATCCCTATGGAAACTGTGTGTGAAAGTTACGTACGCCGTAGAGCACTTTATCATTTAGAAAAAAAACGCGTTATAATTTTTGCTGCAGGTTCTGGGAATCCATTTTTTACGACTGACACAGCAGCAGTCTTAAGAGCAAATGAAATGGGATGCGATGTTTTAATGAAAGGTACAAAAGTTGACGGTGTTTATTCATCAGATCCAACAAATACTAAGAATGCAAAGAGATTCGAACATTTAAATTACTTACAGGTTCTTTCGGAAAATTTAAGAGTAATGGATATGGCAGCTATCGCTTTAGCTCGGGAAAATCATTTGCCATTGATTGTTTTTTCTATTCAGGAGCCTAATGGTTTTATCAAAGCCTTAACTGGACATGGCACATTTACTTCTATTTCTAATCACGCGAATCAACAGCAGTTTTTACAAGGGAGATTATAGGATGAGTGCATTTAATCTTGAAGATCTTAAAAAACGTATGCAAGGGGCTTTTGATGCTCTTGCAAAGGAATTTAACGGGTTGAGAACAAATAGAGCTTCTACACATCTTTTAGAACCTCTTATGATTGATGCTTATGGGTCGCGCATGCCGATTACACAAGTAGGCACAATCAGCACGCCTGAAGCTAGATTGTTAACAGTTCAAGTGTGGGATAAAGAACTTGTAAAAGCTGTTGAAAAAGCGATTAGAGAGGCTAATCTAGGTTTAAATCCTTCAGCAGATGGTCAGATCGTTCGTATTCCAATGCCTGATTTGAGTCTTGAAAGGCGTCAAGAGATTGCAAAAATTGCGGCTAAATACGCTGAACAAGGAAAAATCTCAGTAAGAGCAGTTCGGCGAGATGGTATGGATGAATTAAAAAAACTTGAGAAAGACAGTAAAATTTCTGAAGATCAGCATCATAATTATGCTGATGAGATTCAAAAACTTACGGACGACTTTATTAAGAAAATTGATCAAGCATTACAACAAAAAGAAAAAGATATCCTACAAGTCTAAGGGGCTTTAGAAAAGGTTTACAGTTTGTCTTCTTATACACCTTCTTTAGAAATAAATCTTCCACGGCACATAGGAATAGTGATGGATGGCAATGGACGTTGGGCCCAAGCTCAGGGACTTGAACGTTTAAAAGGACATTACGAGGGAGCTGAAGCTCTTAAACGCATCGTCCAAGCTTCTGTTGAATTGGGAATTGAATATTTAACAGTTTATGCGTTTTCAACAGAGAATTGGTCTCGTCCTGTAGAGGAAGTTAAGGGGTTAATGTTTCTTCTACGCCATCATTTAACAGCAGGTCTTAATGACCTTATGAAAAATAATATAAAATTAAAAGTTATAGGATTTTTGGACAAATTAGAGCTAGATTTGCAAGAAGTAATTAATCAAGCCGTTAATAAGACCTCTCAAAATACAGGATTAACATTTTGTATTGCTTTTAATTATGGTGGACGAGCAGAAATTGTTGAAGCTACTAAAAAAATTGCAGAAAAAATAAAATCTGAAGAATTAAAAATAGAGGCTTTAACCGAAGAAGTTTTTGCTCAGCATCTTTTAACGCGAGACCTTCCAGACCCAGATTTGTTTATTCGAACAAGTGGTGTATCTCGCCTTAGTAATTATCTCTTATGGCAAATGGCCTATACTGAGATGGTATTTTCAAATACACATTGGCCTGACTTTAAAAAAGAAGATTTAATCGATGCTATTACCCAGTACCAACAACGAGAACGTCGCTTTGGTAAAATCGCTTCTTAAAAGTAATTTTATTCAAAGAACACTAACGACACTAATTTTAGGTTCGTTCTCAATATTTGTTCTGCTACAAGGTTATCCTTATGCCCATATATATATGGGGGTTTTTCTTGTAGGAGCTATCGTCGAATGGATATGCCTTCTTTGGCCTATTCAACGATCATGGTTGAAACGAAGTACATGGCTTATTATTGGGATTCTTTTCATTGCTTGCTCGGGGGTAGGTTTAGGAATACTTTCCTATGAAAATTCAACAATATTTGTTGGGGTTCTCTTACTTGTGTGGTCAACAGATATAGGGGCGTATCTTTTTGGCAGATGGTTAAAAGGTCCTAAATTAGCACCGTCAATTAGCCCAAATAAAACTTGGTCAGGGGCTATAGGTGGTATCATTACATGTTTGTGCCTTATGACTTTATTCTTTCAGTTTTATAATTTTTCTTCTGTTCAGACGCTGTCGACGCTTTTAAGGTATGCACTTCTTATTTCAGTTATCTCTGAAATTGGAGACCTTTTTGAATCTTGGGTTAAACGTAAACTTAATGTTAAGGATTCAGGAAGTATTATTCCAGGGCATGGTGGAATTTTAGATAGACTAGATAGTCTTCTTGCCATTGGTTTGGGTTACTTCTGTATAAAGGTGTTTTGGTAAATGATTGTTGATCTTAAAAAGTGGTTGCGTGGATCATGGCAGATTAATCGAGAAATTAGAGATTTTGAACATCAACTTTTAGGCCATTTTGAAGGAAGATTAACGTTTACTGATGATGAATTTAATAATCTTGCGGCTCATGAAGAAGGGGAAACAACTTTTGGGGAACATCACGGATTAGCAACCTCAAACTTAATTTATCATTTTCCATCACTCTCTCTCGCAAAAGTCCTATTTCATGATCGGCGCTATTTTCACGATTTAGATTTACGTTTAGGTTTTTGGAAAGTTGAGCATCATTGTGGTCAGGATCGTTACGTTGGACGCTTTACGGTACAGTCTGAACGACGTTTAGACGTTGAGTGGTCAATTAAAGGACCTAATAAAAAACTGGAGATTAAGACGGTGCTTACGAGACTTAAAGAAACAAAATAATTCGTTAGACATTTATTCGAGCTTTTCAAAACTCTACTAGCGGGCCTTGCAGCATAATTTAAAGGTGCTCTAGCTTTAATTTGCTTATATGTTAAAAAATAAGCTAATATAAGCAGTTATCGACGGGAAAGAGACAAAGAACAGCAATTGTCCACATAATGCAATCACTCAAAAGTCTAAAATTTCCCCAAGTGATCGGTTTTTAAAAAATTAGTTTTAGGTATTGAGCTTCATAACCCAAACTAAAAAGCCATACCCATAATAAAATAAAAGGCAGCGCCTCGCCACATTGCAAGCATAACAAGACTCTTATATGAAGTTAAGATAGCTCTTATTCATTTCGATTTCTCAATTAGATTTAATGATTATTGATTTTTTTATCTCGAAAGGCATAGAGGCGTCTATAAAAGAGAATGTTTAAAAAATTTTGAGTGGCGGAGGGGATGGGATTCGAACCCACGATACGGAATTACCCGTATAACGGTTTAGCAAACCGCCGCCTTCAGCCTCTCGGCCACCCCTCCTTAATGAGTTATATGTTTAGTACCGGGAGTTTACGCCAATGTCAATGATGGAAACTCAAGAAACTTGCTATTAAATTTTTCTATTTTTGTACATATTTCTATTGAAAAAAGTAACGATGTGTGATAGGGTATAAGGGTAAGCTTAGAGATAAGCTCTAAGCTTTCAAATAAAACGTTTTATTTTGTCCAATACTGTTAGAAAAAGCCCTCCGATAACGAGGGGAGCTTAGAATCCCAGAGAGAAGATGAAAATTCTCTCGAAGGAAGAGCTTACGCCCGCAACTTGGGGGAATGCCCTCGTATGTCTAAAGATTTGGGCATGCTGTTGGTAAAGATCTTTGGCAAGCGTCGACACTGCTGAGGGGATTTTACCGGCAAGGTGTGAGGGAAGAAGGCAAGAGCTTTTGTTGTTTTTAGTGTTCTAGAAGCTAATGACAATGTTTTTCTGACGGTCATTGGTCAGATAAAAGAAGATAAGGGAGAGGGTTGTCTTCCAATGCAAGGGTTACTCTTTCAGGTCCTAATGGGTGAGAGATGACTTGAGAGGCCAACTTCTTCCTTTTTCTTCCCTTTTGGCGAAGGGAAGAGGCGAGAGTTTGAGGTGAGGAAGTTTTGGAGGAGAAGTCTTTTGGGTAAGTTACGGTTTGGATATCAGCATGTTTGTCTTTTCTTCTCTATTGGACTTTTTCCCTTATCTCTCTTGTCTTCCTTGTTCTTCTTGCGACCCGGCTACGCCAAAGGCTTTGCCGTGGCGAAAGGTGGGGATTCTAAAATGGTGCAAGAAGCATTGAATAAGTAATAGGCAAGGTTTTGATGTTGGTTATTTATACCAGGAATTGGGTAAAGAAGTTGAAAAAACTGATTAGCAAAAATTTTAATTTTGGGATTTGTCTTCTTTGCTTTTCAATTTCATCCTTTGCAGAAAATCCAAAGAGGGTAAAGAGGTAAAATTCTGCTAGTGGTTAATGACAATAAAATTGGGTAACTATTTCTTCGTCATCCTTGGTCCTGTACCGAGGATCTCAGGCAACCAAACAATGCAAATAGGCGTCAGAAAGTCCCCATGTGCGTGATAGGTATGATAGAAAGAGAAAGAATCGATAAGCTATTTCAATATTTGATAGATTATCTTAAAATTCTTGTATATCTCTTTTAAAAAATATGCTTTTTAAAATTAATTAACTTAAAAGTGAAACTATGATGTGCATTACTAGGTCAGCTCATTTTTTTAGTATACTTGTTTTACAGTGTTTAACTTGGAGCTCAAACTTATGGGGAACAGTCCTAGAATTCGAAGATGAAAAGCCTTTAATTCGTAGACAAACAAATTCTGCTTTAAGTTCGAGAAAATCAGAAGATACTATAGATAGAAAATTTGCAAGAGAGGTGAAAGAAATTTCAAATAGGTTTGTAAATTTTGAGAACCTTACTTCTGAAGAGCAAGTGATTCTTATTTTAGACAATAGAAAACAATACAATCGCTTAAATGTTATGTTTGAATTGCGCGGATGGTCAGATGTAAAAATTTCTTCTAAAACCCGAACAAGATTTATTAAAGTCAAAAATATTTATCAAGAAAAAACAAAAGATTTACCACCGGCCGGTTGTTGCTCACTTTTTTAAAACAATTTATTGCACTATTCTATTTTATCGCAAGATGTCTTAGTAAAACTTAAACGGCAGAGAGACTAGGGAATGGTGCAAAGAACTTGAGAACTTCTTTAGTTTTACTAACTTTCTGAATTTCTATCTCTTATCACTGTTAAGCCTTGGTTGCAGCAATAACGTAAAGAAAAGACTAACACTAAAGGGTGATAGGAAAAAGTGTTCTCAATATTTAATTTTCCCTAAAATAGGTCCATTAAGTTGTGTAGTTTCTTCGAGAAGGTATGGTTAAAGAAAAGGAGGAACGGGATGAAGAAAGAACGCTTTAGTGAGTATCAAATTATAGGGATTTTGAGATCTATTGAATCGGGTCGATTAGTAAAAGATGTTTGTCAGGAACATGGGATTGTCGAATCGACGTATTTTAAATGGCGCTCAAAATATGGAGGGATGGAAGCTTTGGATATGAAGCGTCTCAAATTCTTGGGAGAAGAAAACAACCGCTTGAAACGGATGTTTGCTGATCTTTCACTTGAGTCGTTATGGTTTTAAGAAATTATTTATAAAGATTCGGCAAAGAGGCCATAGATGGAATCATAAAAATGTTTACCGAGTGTATTGTATGTTGAACCATAATATTCTCAGAAAAGGGAAAAGAAGGATTTCCTCAAGAGAGATGCAACTTCTGACTGTATCTTGTTTCCCTAACCAAACTTGGTCTGCTGATTTTATGAGTGATGCCTTAGTGTGTGGACCCCGTTTTAGAACATTTAATGCCATTGATGATTTTAATAGAGAGGCTCTGGGGATAGAAATTGACTTAAGCTTACCTGCAAGGAGGGTTGTCCAAACCTTTGATAATATCGGGATAGTACGAGGACACCGATTAAAACTACGTTTAGACAATGGCCCTGAATTGGTCTCATTAGATTTGGCTGATTGGGCTGAAAAGCATGGAGTTACTGGAGTTACTCTAGAATTTATTCATCTAGGAAAGCCAACGCAAAATTCTTACATCGAGCGGTTTAGTCGTACTTATCGAGAAGAAGTGTTGGATTTTTATATCTTTAAAAACCTCAACGAGGTACCGGAGATTACTGAACAATGGATGAATCAATACAACAAAGAAAGACCTCATCAGTCATTAAAAAATATGACGCCTAATGAATATAGTTTATGTATAAAAAACACGGAAAACTACACGACACCCTGGTACTAAATTTGGGAGCTTTACACTTCTTCTCCCCCTGTCTCATATAACTCCTTAAATCTATAAAAGCTATCCACGAGAGTAGCCTATTACTTTACAAGCTTGGGCTTACACTCCCTAATTGCTTTGCTAACTCTAATAGCCCAAGCTTCGGTTTTAAGATCTTTTCGTTAATTGAAGTCATGTCTTACACTCCTTAGTATTTTGTGTATCCCTTCATACACCGTTTCTAAAAAATGTCAGATCAAATCTTAACTAATACACATTAAACAACATTCAAGAGATAGTCATGGCTCTACTTTTTCAGACAGTCTTGGAAGTACAAGTGTTTTTGCAATTATTCATGGAGAGTTAAGATAATTAATTAAGTAAATTATTATTTAAGAGGATTTTAAAAGATTTCTTTGAGATTCAATATGAGCTAAATTTTTAGAAATTTTTGTAATTTCAATATGAGTTTTTGGATAAAATTTTTCGAAGATTTTTAAACTTTGTTCAAACAGTATTTTAGCTTTATCATCTTGACCTATTTTCATATAGGTCGAGCCTAATTCCGATATAATTGAGCCAATTTTTGTATGCTCTTCCCCAAAATGAAGTTTATGTATTTCTAAACTTTTTTCAAAGTGGGTTATTGCCGCATTATAATTATTTAAAGCTCTTTCCACTTTCCCAAGATATGTTTCTACCCATGCAACCTTGATATGATTTTTATTATAATAATTCGTGTGAATTATTAATCCCTTAGTAAGTGCCTCTTGTGCCTTTTTATACTTTCCTAATTGATAATAGGTGTTACCTAGGTACACTAAAACCCATCCTACCCTTTCATGATTTTCAGAAAAATGTTTCTTAAAAACATTTAAACTTTGGTCAAGAAGTTTTTCAGCTTTTGCATATAAGCATAAGTCTCCATAAGATTTTGCTAAATATACTGCTGTCCAAGCAGTTCTAACATGATCATACCCAAATGTTTTTATATTTATGTTTAATGCTTCTTCGTAAAATTTAGATGCTAGTTTATAATCTCCTAAAGTCCTATACACATCACCTAAATGAACCAAAGACCAAGTTATTAAAGATTTACTTTTACCAGCGCAATTTTTATATATTGAAATGCTCTTTAATAAGACTTTTTTTGCTTTTTCATAATCTTTAAACTCTCTGTAAACATTTCCTAAATGCATTAAGATCCATGCTGCTTCAATATCATTCTCTTGATGAAATTCTGTGTAGATTCTAAGACTATCCTCTAATAATTTCTTAGCTTTGTTATAATTACCAAGTTCTCTGTAAGAGACCCCTAAGTAAGATAAATTTCTGGCAATATATTCTTTAGCGTGAACTAATATTGATGCATCTTCGTTAAAATTAAGGTAGTTAACAACTTTTGTATAATCATCCAGATGAAAGTATATACGTCCAATTTTGCTTTTTATTAAATCATGGGCGTTATTTGAGAATAGATTTCTATGTATTAAAAATTTCTTACAATGAGGAAGTGTAAGCTTTGCTCGAGAAACGTCATCTTTGTCTAAAAGATTATCTATATAGATACTTAAAATATGGGCTACTTTTTCTATTGAAGGAGGATTTTTATCTAGCTTTAAATTTTTAGTAAGATAAGTAAACATGATTTCCTGTGTGCTTCTATGGATAGAAAAAGTTGAGATTGATTGAAAAAGTGGAAACGATTCATGAGTAATAAGAGAATGTTTTTTTAAATGATAGATAAAGTTGTCAACTATAGTAGGGTTTTTGTATAATTCTAAAAGTTCTCTAGGAATATTTTGAGAGTCCAAGAGACTGATGAATAAAACAAGATCTTTAAAATCTTTATGAGTTTCAATTAATTGAAGTAAGGATAAGGTTATAATCCCGTAACGTGTTCTTGAATAGTCACTTTCATCTTTTAAAACTTTTTGTTGTAAAGATATGAAATAATTATCACTTTCTTTTAATCGATTTAAATAATCTTTATAAGAAATATTCATTGATTTTAAGAAGTAAGCTGCAACGGAAATATCTAATGGAAATGGGGGAATTTCCTTTAAAAATTTATTAGCTTGTTCTTTTTCAAAGAAAGTTGGTTTATGTGAATTTCCAAATTGCATGATTTTAATGAATAACTGAGATTTTTGTTCTTGGGTTAATTCACCAATATGTATTATTTCATCAACTGGGTTATTATTCTGAATATTGTTATCTCTGGTAGTTAAGAGAATTTTTCCATTACCCCAAGTACGAGAGTTATAAGGAAAATATTCTTGCATATCTGAGAATCTCTCGACGTTATCAAAAATTAAAACCCAATTATTATGGTCTCGCAATTTGTCTTTTACAAAAGCGAGAATTTGTTTTTTTCTTTTATCTTCTTCTTTTGTGTTTTGAATTCCTTTAAGAAATTTTTTCTCTTGTTCAGTTTTAGTTAAAAATAGAGCTAATTGTTCAAAAGCTTCAGCAAGGCTCTCTTGTGTCTCGGCGTTAATTTCCCAAATAACTGAGGCTATTTGAGTACGAGCAAATTGGCGTGCAAGGGTTGTTTTTCCTGCTCCCCCAGGACCAACAAGAGCAATAGTTTGGATAGTATCTATTTTATTAAATTTTTTATTTAGCTCATGCAATAATTCTGAACGATCAAGAAGGGTTGATTCTGAGGGAAGGATAAAATCAGTCTGAATTGGAGTTCTTTTATGTTCTAAGAATGATTGAAGAAGATACTTTTTTATATTCTGCGGGAAAAAAGAAACACTAAAAATAATAAAGCTAATGCCAAGAAAAAAGGGTAAGAGAAATTTTTTATTTTTCGCCAAATTTTTTCTAGTAAAATCAATTTCTATATTTTTATGTGCTATAATTCTAGGATGTTCATTAGAAAAGCTATTGGAATTTGAGTATAAACTTTCATATTGCTTAATGAATTCAACGAACATTTTTTCAAGTTCGATTTGAGGTAGGATTTCCTTTAAGATTAAGAAGATAGTTTGGTAGTAATTTTTAAAGTCTAGAACTTTAATATGGTTTTCATTACCTAATCTTTTTATATCTTCTTGATTTGGAGTTAGAACTAAGAAAGGTTTCTTTTTACAGGTACCTATTAGGAAAAGTTTTTTTAAATCTTCGGTTTGTGAGTTTTCCAATTGATCTGATAGTAACACTATAACGATTTCTTGAATATGTTGTGCAAAGGCTTTATTGACTGATTGAATTATATAACTTGAGTTTTTTACTTGAACAAGTTGAGTGTCGATACCAACAAGTGATAAATGTTTCTTAAGTTGGTCGATCGGTGAATATTCTTGATAATCAAAACAGTTGATAATTACGCATCTAAAAGGTTTTTGCGTTGTTATCAGCTTTGCAGCATTCTTTAAAAAACGTTCAAACATGTTTTGAATCGTCGAATTAATATAGTACTCTTTTACCACATTATATTTATGAGATTTTTCTATAAAATCTATGATGCCTTGTTGTGATGAACATCCTAATTTTGTTCTTATGTTATGAGTATAATTTTCAACAGTTTTTAAAGAAATGGATAGATGAGAAGCAATCCTTTTTGAAGATCTTCCACTAATAATAGAAGCGATTATATCAATTTCTCTCCGCGTAAATTTTATGCCATTTATAATTTTTAAGTATTTTTCATATAGAAGCTGGGGAAATTTAAATTCTATTTGATTCAAAAGTCAAATTCCTTACTTTTTGATTTTTGTAATGATAAATAGCCTTCTAATTGCTTTATTGGGGCTAAAATAAATCTAAATATACTTTTTTAATTAGTAAAGTTTTATCAAGGGAAATTTTATTGAATATCTTCAGATAATAAATGAGAAAAGAAAGTAGTTGGCTAATAATAAAAATGGTCAGTGAAAGTTTTATAAACTTTTTTTACAACATAAAGACTAGGGTATTTTCTACCCTAATTTAATTCTCGAGTAAATTTCCTGGATAGCCGACTTAGACAATCAACATTAATTTGAATTACATGAAGAACAATTCATAAAATATTGTGAATGTGTTCATCATCTAAGGCTGATTACGAACAAGCATAAAAATAAAGGAAAGACCTTAGTCATTTTGGAATATAGAAACTTTGTTAAAGTAGAAAGGATATTGAAATGAAAAACTATTTAGCAATTATCAGTGCCGCCGGAATAGTCACTATGGCAGAAGCTTTGTCTTCACCTGACATTTCTTTTGAGGAAGATAAATCATCATCAACAATGCATAAGAAATTAATAATAGACTTAGGAAATGATTTACTAAACGAGGAAATGCAGGATGTTAATGGCATTTGCTATAATGGATCATGTGGAAAAGACTAATTGAATTATAATTGGGAGATTTGACATGAGACATTATTTAGCAATTTTATATATGCTTTCTGTGAGCAGTTCAGTTTTGAGGGCTTCTGAAATTGATTTCAAAGAATATGAAGATATTAAAAAAATAAAAATTATGAGCGATTCAAGCGATATAGAAATTACAAAAAGTAGTTCGGATAACAATTCTGCTAGAGTTGAATATACCCAAGAAAGTTCAGATCCAACTTCTTGCTATTTAACTTTTACTCAGAACAATGATGAGCTTGTTATTTTAAACAAAAAAAGAGAAACTTCAGGGTCTTCTTTTTGTCATGCTTGTAAGGTAAATTTTAGAATTTCAACTCCATCTTCTACTGATTTTGAAATCGAAACTGGTATAGGAAATCTAAGTATGAAGGGTATGCTTAATAGCTTACATTTTAAAAGTGGTATAGGAGATGTAAAATTAGATTATGACACCTTGCCCGAGGTTTCTAAAGAAATCAGGCTTGATATAGGGAAAGGAAATGTAACAGCTTCATTCGTTTCTAAAGCTAATCTTCGAGCAAAAGTTGGGATACCTCCTGTTTTCTCACGTTTTTATAACGAGTTTACTGAAACAACCAGTGATCCATTACATTACTTTGTAAATGGAAACATGGGTTGGGGTAATTTTGATATTAAAAAAAAGTCTCAGTAAACTTTAACTGAGTTTCAGGTGAATAGGCTACAAACTGTGCATTTCTTCCTCCTAAACATCTGTTCATCTGAACTCAATTTTTACTATTTCTATCCAAAATTTGAGGATCACCTCCATGAGTTTAAATTTAGAAAATCTAAAACTGTCACGTTATCTAATTGATGTTGAATTTTATGATAAGTTACGTCAACAAGAATTGGTCATTTTATATAGTACACGAAGCGGCTGTGTGAAAATTATCGATTTATTTTCTTGGCGAGAAATTAAACAAATTTCTTCAAAGGATATAAACCTTGTAAATAGTCTTTTAGACTCAAAAATTTTAGTTCACTCTAATGAAAATGAATTACAAACAATTTTGAATGAGAATAATCAATTTCTAGATAATTCTTCTAAGTTATACTTTGCAATTCAGCCAACAGCTGCTTGCCCCTTAGGATGCGGTTATTGTGGCCAGCTGCATAGCCAAAAGAATATGAATTCTTTAAATCAACTGCTGTTACTTGAGAGAGTTAAGAATAAGATTTCTCAAGGTAAGTTTAACGCTCTTCATATTGGTTGGTTTGGAGCTGAACCATTATCTGGTATTGGTGTTATCCGTAAGTTATCTCCACAGCTTCAAGAAATTGCTGCCATAAATAATTTGAAATATGGTGCTAAAATCGTAACAAATGGGTTTCTTCTTAACCCTCAACTAGCAAGAGAACTCATCGATGAACACAAAATAAGCATGATAGAAATTACTTTGGATGGAATCAAAGAGTTTCATGATCAAAGACGTCATACGAAAGGTAATAAACCTACTTTTGATAAAATTTTTCAAAATGTTAAAGAGTTAATAGAGATTAATAATAACAAATGTCACATTACTTTGCGTTGTAATGTTGACCGAAGAAACCAAGAAGGTGTTACTCCATTATTGCATTTACTCGCAGAGCATAATTTCCAAAATAATATTAAATTTTATGTAGCGCCTATACATTCATGGGGCAATGACGCTCACAAGCTTTCAGCAGAGAAGACAGAATTTAGTAACTGGGAGATTGAATGGCTTTCTCTCATGTATCAATTAGGCTTCAAAGTTTCATGGATACCAAAAAGAAAAAAACAGGTATGTATGGCAGTTGATAAAAACTCAGAATTAATTGATCCATCAGGGAAAGTATTTAATTGTACTGAAGTTAGTTTGGTTCCTTTTTATGAGAAGGAGGGAACTAATATTCACGAATTGGGCCATGTAGGTGAAGAAACTCTTTTTAACGAATTACATCGCTCTCATTTTGGTTCTTTTTATAATGAAGAAACTCTACAAGCATATTCATGTCATGCTTGTCCTATACTGCCAATTTGTGGTGGAAGTTGCCCAAAAGAATGGAAAGAAGGTCGAATTCCTTGTCCGTCAATAAAATTCAATATTCGTGAACGGTTACTATTAGCTTATGCAACACGCCTGAAAGAAGACAAAATATGCAATCAATCTTTTATTTGAGGCATGCATAGTAGGTTAAGCCCCTAGGCCCATTCATAAAAGCATGAAGTTGGAATCAAGCATCTTTGTCTTTGAAAGGCTTTCTTATAATAAGGTTTTTTTCTTAATGTTTCAAAGTGGGCATTAATAGGCTTAGGCGCTTCATTAGGATTTTTAGACCATGAAGGAATAAGTCCTCAGTGAGCTAGGTGAAGATATTTGTCATGAGTTTCTCCATCTTGGGAAATAATGAAGTATCTGTAAATTTCTTCACTTTTAAAAGGTATCCTAATACTTTAAAAATTATACTTAAAGTCATTTATTATCTAATGATATTTAGTTTTTAATTATTTTTGATTTAATTTCTTAATTATGTGCTAAAGTTCTATGTATTAGAAAATATGGTGTATAGTTTTTTCATTTAATTTGGAGAAAAATGAGTATGCGATATCTTTTATACGTTATTTATTTGTCTATTTCTTTTACTGCAAAAGCATCTATATTAAAATCAGACGTGCTAGATTCAGATGTTTCTAGTGCTCATTATTCTATCTTATTAGTAGAAGAAGGAGCTCATAGCTTAGGTTTTTATAATTCTAAAGACGGCAAAGAATATGCTCGAGTAGCTTTAAGCTCTTTACCTCATGAAATAGCGATTTCAGCCGATCAAACAAAAGCTTATATTCCTAATTTTGGTTTAAGAGATTATGATTTAACTATTGGAAATGCAGGCAACAGTATTTCCGTGATTGATTTAGTAAATCAATGCGAAATCTATCGTTTATATACGACATTTAATGGACAAAATTATTGGGCGCCTCATGGCGTAAAAATTAAGGGTGACAAATTATATGTTAATGTCGAATGTACTAGTGGTCGTTTGCCAGACACTACAGCTACCCTGGGTCAACAAACACGAATATTAGTTTTTGATCTTTCAAAAAATAAATCTATTGGTCTACAACCTTCTCTAGGCCCTCCTATGATTTTAAAGGATATCGCTCTTCCGCATGTCGTTACTGATGATGCTCATGAAATTGGTAGTCTCAATATTGAGGCTAAAACTTCTTATTCAGTTCTAGCAGGAACACATAATTTTGTGTTTTCTCCTTTGGAAAATAAAGATGATCTTTGGTATTATGCTGGGTTTAATGGAGTTTGTCTTATAGATAGTAAAGACGGTAGAATCAAGCTACATCTCCCAACAACTAGAATTGCTCCAAATGATCCAATTAGTTTTAATGGAGCTGTTCGAGGTATCTCATTTAGTAACGATGGAAAATCCTTAGTCGTTGCTGCTTATAATCAAGTCACAATTATTGATACTGCTATATCTGAAGAGTTAAGCGAGGAGCTACAAAAGTTAAAACTAGACGTGGAAAAAGTAAAGAGTTTAACTAAAAAAATTGTTAAATTAAGAATTAATGATTTAGGTGTGTCACAACTTTTTTATCCGAAATTTACCCATAATACAAAAAATGTTTTAGTTCCTGCGCCTCTCGATAATCAAGTTTTAGTCATTGATGTTGAAGGAACAGGGATCAGTGAAAAATTAGAAACTCAAAAACGCGTTAAAAAACGAATTGTAACAGGTGTTGACCCTTTACAAGTAATGATTTCCCCTGATGATAAGGTAGCTTATGTGACAAATGCTGATAGTCCTTGGATTTCTAGAATTGATATTGATTTAGAAAAATTTGAGTTATTACAACCAGACATCCTTATTCATCAAACTATGACAGCTCAAGGTGGGCCTAATGGTATGGCTCTTTCCAAATATTTTCTATCTGTTTCTGTAGAAACATTGAAACTTGGTACTTTTCTTCCTTTGACAGGAAAATATGCAGGCGAAGCGAGAGAATGTCGTTTAGGTCTCCAATTTTGGGAACAAATGATTAATGCAGCAGGGGGAGTTATATGGCAAGGAAAGCGTCATCATATAAAAATTATTTATGAAGATACAGAATCAAGAACGGACAATGATTTTCTTAAGAATAAAGTCGAAATTTTACTGGGAAAAGATGAACCACTCTCAGCAAGCAAAAATAATGGGATTGTGGCAGTATTAGGGACTTATCCTCCCGCAGCAAACAAACCTATTGCTGAAGCCTTGCGAGAAACAAAAATTCCCTTCATTACGTCAACAGGGAGGGAACCAGATTTATTTAAGGATAATCCTGGTCATGTATTTGGGATTTCTCCAGTTAAGCATGAAGCTGATCTTATTAGCACGTTGAGAGCCCTGTTTCATGGTAATAACTTGACATCAAAACCGCATAAAATTCTTATTTTGGCGTGTAATGATTTAGATTCTATAAGTGAGGCTGAAGGATTAGTTAAATATGCACAAGATAACGAAATTAAAATTTTATCACCTTTAAATCCTCAAGATTCGTGGATAAAGTATGTGCCTGATACAGACAAAATAAATGATCTTATTCGAGAACTTTCTTCAAAAGCTCAAGAAAAAGTCAAGTACTGTCCAGATATATTGTTTGTAATAGGCCAAAGGCAAGAATCTTTAGATATGGTCAAAGCATGTAGAAAATATAACTTTTCTACTGGGGGGATAGCGTTAAACACAGGCATTATTAATCCCGCATTTATGACACAATTAGGCTCTATTGCCGATAATTTATTAGGAAGTGTATGTTGGTGGGATTCGTGTTGTGATTTTGCTTATGATCGCTTTGTAAGCTCGTCAGATTTTCAAAGAAACTTTTATAGTATATATGGTCAGAATCCGTCAGAGCTTGTTGCAGGATTTGCGGCCTCAGGAATTGTATTTGAGGAGGCTCTTAAACAAGAAATACTTAATCCATTAATGCACAATAAAAATTTAAATTACTTAATAGCAAATCTTACTGTCCCAACTTTCTATGGACCCATAAAATTTGATAAATTAGGACAAAATGAAAAAAAGAAGATTACTACAGTTAGGCTTGAACGTGTAGGATCTACCTTAAAAGCGACATCTTTATGGCCAAAATAATTCATTCTAAATGATTTAATATGAGGAGCTTTGCATGAGATTCGTTTGTATAGAAAGATTTGTTCTCGTCATTTTTCTATTTATATCTTTTATAACTTCTGGAAGTGAGTTTAAGCAAGATGTTTATAAATCACCAGTAGTCACGCAAATTGCAAATATTAAAAAATTGGATAGCGACCATAGAGAAAGAAAACATATTGTTATTTTAGGTGCTGGTATTGCAGGGTTAACAGCTGCTTATGAACTAAGTACTCTTGGTCATTCAGTAGAAATAATAGAAGCCTCAAATCGTCCTGGAGGAAGAATTTGGACTCATTATTTCAAAACTTCCGATCAATATGGTGAGCTAGGAGCTATGAGAATTCCTGCAAGTCATGATTATACTCATTATTATATTAATGTTGCAGGGTTACAAAACAAATTACGACCTTTTATCACGTCTCACCAAAATCCAAATTGTTTTTATCATTTTAGAGGTCATCCTCCTATCCGTATGCGAGAATCTGCTCATTTTATAGAACAAGAGTATCGATTAGCTTCCTATGAACAACATATTTTAATCTCAGACTTTTCTCCTAAAATTCTAAGCACGCATTTATGGAATGCTGTGGACTCCCTGCATTCTAAAGGAAAAAAAAATCAAGAAGAATGGTCAGGGCTATTTGGAGGCACACTTCTAAATGATCGTGCCCAGAATATAGAAAAACTTAGTTTAGGAGAATTCTTAGAACAAAAATTAAGTGGTAACCCAGAAGCAAAGGAATTAATAGGTGTCACAACGGGATTAGAACTATGGTGGGATAAAGCTGTAACGATGTTTTTGCGTGAAGAAATTACAGGAACCGGTAATGGGTTAAAAGAAATTGATGGAGGATTTAGTACCTTACCGAACGCACTAGTTAAACTATTGACGGAAGAAAAAGTTAAATTTAGATTAGAGACAGAAGTCACTTCTATCGAAGTTCCATCTGAGCCTCATCAAAAAATTACATTGAAAACAAGACCAACAATTGTTCAACCAGAAACAGAATATTCTGTCTCAACAAAAGAAAAAGTTTCTTTAGAAAAAGCAGACTTCGTTCTTTGTACAATTCCATTTGGCGTAATGAGAACAATGGAACTTAAGGGTTTAAGCCCCGAAAAAATGAAAGCCATTAGAAATCTTACATATGCATCTTCAACAAAAGTTTTATTGCATTTTAAAGATCGATTCTGGGAGCGCGGCTCTGATCAAGAGCAGATTTTAGGAGGTGCTTCTATGAGTGATGGAATTACAAGATGCACTTATTATCCTTCTGATCATGCAGAATCTAGATCTTTAGTTCCTCCTGAAGAAGAGGAATCTACAGGTGTATTCACAATCTTTAAACCTCTAGAAATCAGAAGAAATTCTAAGACGCCAATTAGGCCAGATCCTATACCCGGTGTTTTATTAGGAAGTTATAATTGGGGCCAAGATGCTATTCGATTAGGCACTTTGACGTCAGCAGAAAGAACTGAAATTGTATTAAACGAACTTGAGAAATTTCATCCAGAAATTCGACAATATCTAAATCAAAAGGAAGCTGGAAAATCTATATTTTGGGATACATATCCTTGGACTCGCGGAGCTTTTTGTGGGATGCGTCCAAACGACATGCTTAATTATCATCATGCTTCTAAAAAAAATGAAGGAAATTTGTACTTTGCAGGTGAGCATTGTTCTTTAGACCCAGGCTGGGTTCAAGGTGCAATTAAAACTGCTCTAGATGCTGTTGAAGAAATAGTTAAAGCAAATCCCATATAATTCATGCTATATTAGATAAATGTTTTAACCTATTTTCTATTCTTAGTATATGAGGGGAGCCGAACGAGAAATTATTTTCTACAATTTTTTTGGCTTGAATAAAATAATCTTTACCTCGTTTTTCAAGATTTTTAGACAATTCTATATTCCCTTCTTTTAAAGCTTTTTGCGATTTCATGTGAAATAGCTCTCCCAATTTTTCAAAACATCTATACAGTTCCAAATGCTTTTTTTTCTGGAGTATATTTAAAGCAATATTTAAGCTTTTCTCAGCGGCGTCAAGTTCTCCTTTTCTAAGATAAAGTTGTGCAAAACTAATTAATGTATAAGCAATATCAAGATGATCCTGAGAATGATACTTTTTACAAATATCTAAATTTTTCTCATAAAGATTTTTAGCTTCTTCATAATTATTTTGGTCTCTATAAACATCTCCTAAAAATCGTAATGCACGTATGACTTCTATATGGTATTCAGAGAAATACTTTTTGTAAATTTTCAGACTCTTTTTTATTAGCTCTTCAGCCTTTTGATAGTTTCCTAACTCTCTGTAAACAGCGCCTAGATGAGCCATAATAACGTAAATACGTACTTGATTATTAGGAAAAGCTTTTAAATATTGTTCTAGGCTTTCTTCCAAAAAATCTTTAGATTTTTCATAATTTCCTAGTTCTCGATGCACTATACCAAGCAGAGATAATGCCCACCTTATTCTATTGTGGTCTGAAGGAAGATGTTTTTTATAAAGATCTAGACTTTGTTCTAATAGATTTTTAGATTTTTCATAATTTCCCATTTCTCTATTAACAAGGGCTAAATGTGCTAAAATCCAAGCTAACTTAGTGTGAGATTGAGGAGCATATTTTTGATAAACTTTAAGGCTATTTTCAAGTAGTTCTTTGGTTTTTTCAAAATTTCCTAAATCTCTATATACATTGGCTAAATAACCATTAGTTTTTGCAAGAGAAATAGGATTTCTATTTATAGTTTTATTGAGTTCAATTATGTTATTTTCAAGTAATTTTTTAGCTCTACTGTAATACCCTAGATAGAAATACATTCCTCCTAATTCTCCACTTAGAGAATATATTATGTTATTGGGTAGTAGATTTTTATGACTTAAAAATTTTTCATAATGTGGAATTAGGATCTTCATTTTAGAAAAGTCATCTTCATCGATCGCTCTATTAATATAATTTTCCAAAATATAAGAAATTTGATTTAAATATTGCTTATACGTTGTAAGAGAAAATGTTTTGGTCAGATATGCTAAAATTACATCTTGCGTATAACGATGTATTGAAAAAGTTTGCCGAGAATCAATGATTGATTCATTAGTAATCAGAGAAAATTTTTTGAGATAATATAAAAATGCATCAACAACGGTTCTATTTTTATGATTAGTTAAAATATCTATTGGAATGTTTTGAGAATCTAATAAACTTATCAATAGTAAAGGTTCGTTAAAATTCTTAGATGTTGTTATCAAATAATTTAATGATAAAATAATTATAGCACAGCGGGTTTTCTTATAACTCGTTTTCTCGTTTAATAAATTAGTTTGCAAATTTTCGAAATCGTCTTGTAATGAATTTACGTTTTGTAAATAATCTTCATAAGAACTATTTGTCCCTTTAATATAATAAGCTGCTATTGAGATATCTAAAGGAAATGGAGGGATATTTTCTAAGAAATTTTTAATCTTCTCTTGCTGATCAACGATTAAAGGCTTAGAAATTATTTTAGTAAAAAGTTCTAATTTTTCATTAGGACTTAATTCTTTAACATCCATTACAGAAGATATAAAATTATTATCCCTGAAATTGCTATCGGTAGTTGTTATTATAACCTTACCATTTTTCCAAAAATCAGATTTATAGGGGAAACATTTATGGATATCATTGAATTTGCTTACATTATCATAAATTAGAAGCCAAGAAGAAAAGGTTTTTAATTTTTCTTTGATAAATGAAAATAATGCATTTTGCTTTTCCTCTAAATCTTTAATATCTAAAACTTCTTTAAGTTTTTGTTTCTCAATTTCAGACGTTGTAATAGCATGTGCTAATTTTTCAAAAGAGACTAAAAGAGTGCTCTTGGTTTCAGCATTGATTTCCCAAACTACTGGTATATTTTGTGAGTAGGCATATTGACGAGCAAGAATTGTTTTACCCGCGCCTCCAGGTCCTATAAGAGCAATTGTCTGAAGACCATCATTTGCGATTAACTGCTTGTTCATTTTTTCTATTAATTCTGGACGCTTAAGAAGTATTTTATCGACCGGAATTTGAAGTTCAGATCGAATAGAATGTATTTCATGAATCTTCTTTTCTGCCAGTAAAGTGTTTGTTTGGTAAATATGTGTTAACAATGAAATAACAATTGCACTTAAAAAGATGAAGCCACCTCTTAAAATCCATTTTTTTTGTTTTTGAAATGTATTCAAGCGAGGGAACAGAGGAGTCTTCTTTGTTAAACTGGAAACAGGATCAATCTTATAATTATTTAAAATAAAGTTGTTTTCGGGGTTAGTTAATAAAGTGAGTTTCTCTAAGTCAATATCTGAATAAACCTTCTTGAATACTTCAGTACATGATGAGAAATAATTTTTTGCTTCTCTAAAATCTATATAGTTGGAACTGTCTCCACATATTTCTTCAAGTGTGCTTGGGTTGATCCCTTTATCCAAAAGAATGAAGATTTTTTGTTCTAAGTTTTCTTGGTCAGTATCTTTAGATAAAATAGTCAGTGTATGGAAGCTTTGCTTGCCTATTGCTATCTCTTTATCATCACTTACTACTTTTATTCTGGCCAACTTAAGATGATCTATGAGAAGGCTAAGAAGCGATGATTTATTGGAAATTTGCTGGGATTCTATCTTGAAAATTGTAGAATTTTCAGGAAATTTCTTATCCAGTTCTTTAAGGTGTTTTTCGAATTCATTTTTGTAAAGTAATGTTAAATAGTGTTGCTTGAGAAGTTCATACTTATCTGATCTTTGAACAAAGGCGATAATATCCTCTTGAATTCCTCCACCAATTTTTTCTCCAATACTTTTTTTATGAGCTTCAAGAGTCTTAACTTCAATATCTAAAAGAGAGGATATTGTCTTCCCTGTGCCACCGCTAATAAGGCAAGCAATAATATCAATCTGACGCGGTGTGAACTTCACACCTTTAATGATTAATAAATCATCTGAATAAAATTCTGGTGGCAATTGAGGTGATTTAAGCTTGGTACTCTGCATGAGTCACTTCCTTAAATAGAGATCACTATCTCTCTCATGAAAGACCCCACTAAAATGCCAAATTATCAACTGTATGACAAGCCATTTTATAAGTACCCTTAAGGGTACCCCCTTAGGACTATTTCCCTAATATTTTTGATTTGAATTATCTCGCATGATCAAGGTGTTACTGCAAAAAACCAAGAGTTTTGAGCAGGAACAAAATAAGAAGGCCATGGTGGTCTTCTTGTTAAGACCTAAGAGAGGCGGCTACCTCTCTCAGGTTTGTCAATAAACACCTATGACAATGGAGATTATAAATGGATACCCTAAATCTTATCAAGTCCAAAAGGCAAAAGACTGTTTTAATGTCTCTTGCTGCTTTAATGCTCTCTTCTTCTTTAGGGCATGCTTCTTATGACTTAAGAGAAGAAGATCAAAGAAGCCTTATTAATGCTCATCAACTCCTTACTTCAGTAGAAGGTAGAAATATCAGAGCCGGCGTAATTGATGGTTTCTTTGATCCACAAAGTGATACATATAATGTTTTGTCCCAAGCAACTAAGGATGCTTACCAAGGGAGAAACGCAAGGCAGGTTGTATATAATGCTCAAATGAATGGTCATGATCATGCAAATCATGTTGCAAGTAGTATTCATAATGTGGCCCCTCAAACAGAGTTGAGGGTTATTGATTTAAATAATGACCCCAGCGTGCTGCAAGCAGGGCAGGGGAATGCTCGTCTTATTGCTGCTTTATATGAAGCGATAAGAGCAAAGTTAGACTTTGTGAATATCTCCCTTAGGATTGCGCCTGATTATGATTGGAATGGGGCCATTACCCAAGATATCAAAGCAGCTTTCTTAAGAGCAAGAGATGCTGGTATTGGCATTATTAAGAGTGCGGGAAATGATCAAGAGTTTACAGGAAGCTCAGCTTATACTCGTAGCTTGGTCGAACTACTTGAAGAAATGAATGGCTCTATGATTTTAGCAGCAGCTACAGAGTATAATCCTGATGGTCAGTATGAAAAGCTTGCAAGTTTCTCAAAAGGAAGGATAAATCTTCAAACTGGCAAGATTAAGTTAGATCGGTATGGCAATCCAATTCTTGCGAGAGGAAGTAACCTAGCAGGCCTTGCTTATGACTATACAATAACAACGCCTGGCAAGAATAATTATGCATATGGAGCTGACAATCTCAGGATGAGCATGAGTGGTACTTCAATGGCAGCACCTATTGCAACAGGAGCGGCCTGTTTGATTAAGAATGTTCATCCTGAGTTATCTTCAAGAGAAGTGCTAGGTTATATACTAAAATCAGCTCGAACAAAAAGTCTTCAAGATAACCTCGATCTTCCTGCAGGAAAATATGGGCGAGGTGCCTTAGATGTCAATCAAGCTCTTACAATGATAAAAAAAGATAGATAATTCAACGCTCAAAACTATAGAGGCCAATTTGCTATGAATTGGCCTTATTCTTTAAATTAAAAAAGGTGAATACAAAATAATATGTTTTTTAATAGTTTCAAAATGGAATACTCGTTGGATTTTATTCAAAATCCAACGACGCTCTAACCCATGGGGATGCGGTTACTATTAATAAATCAACGAGAAGAGTACAATCTTAATTCTAGGCTTTTTTACCTTAAAATCCTCTCACTCTTCGGATTGCTGCCTCTGACCTTGCACGCTCCTCTGCTAAGCTTCGCGCAAGAGCTTCTTGATTGCTTTTATAATAAGTTCCAGCTGCATGTACAAGGTTTCTGTCTGCCGTATCATCTAAATTACTGGAACGGGTTGTACCTGAAGTGTTGATTAGAGGAGAATAAATTGTACTTGGAGGTGTATAAGTTTCAATTTTGTAATGTTCTTCATTGGGGGTACAGATTGCACATTGTAAACAACACAGATGTGCTAACAACGTTACTGGAGCATATAAAATAGAAGTACAAGGATTGTTGCAGCAGCAACAACAAGATTGTTCATTATAGGGACGGACAAAGAAACAATCACTAGTACTTACAAGTATCCCAGGACGCTCAGAATTTCGAACTTGATAAATATGGTATTGTCTTTCTTTGTCTATTTCTTGCATACATCCTAGTTGTACACAACATAAACCGCGCTGAATATATTCAACAAAACCGTAAAACCATCTCTTTAATCCCCCATGGGCTACATCCAGATTTTGTTATATTTATATCATTAACGGCTTCTTCTGAGGAATGGTAAGCTCCTACAATCTCATCTTCATTGCTTGATAATGATCCGGTCGCATGGGGCATATCCACAACAGTTTCTTGAGAGGAATGAAGAATTGTTCCATATCCAACACCAACCTCATCTTCATTATTTAATAATGATGCAGTTGCATAAGTTACATCTATAAATACTAAGATTATTGTAATTACAAATATTTGAGTACAAAATTTATTCATTATCCAAATCTCCTTATGCTTAACTAAAACAATTTTCTATACTTGTCAACAACGGTTGAAATATTCAGAAGTGGACCACTGTTAATCCATTATTGACAAGATCTTAATAACCTATCCCAAGGCTATAAAGTTTCAATATCTTATTATCTAAAGAAGTATTTAAAACAGTCTAACGCTTCTTCACTATCTGATGATCAAACTATCTTTTCGGTCTGTTGGCGTCTCAAGTTCACAAGACCCCAGGGATTTTGCATGGTCTTGCTGCTCTTCCCATTCTTCCAGTTCCGGTTCTCTGACTCTTATAAAGAAGTCGACCAGCTTGCTCTCCCTTTGTTAAGACATTTATGTCTTTACAAGGAAACATTTTAACTGATCTCAAAGGGGACATTATCGTAGAACTATTACATTTATAAATCGCATTGGAGTTGCCCCTGTCAAACCAGACACATTAGCCATAAACAAGGATTAGCCTTGAGTTCTCAGGCTATACATGGAAATCCTTATGACGGACATACCTTGCAAGATTCTCTCACCCACAGTGAGAAGATCTCTGGCATTGCAATAGAAACTTCCTTTGTTGATCTTGGCTACAAAGGTCACGGTGTCTCAGGCAAGCAAGTCATTCTAGCCCGTCAAAAAGGCTTGCCTCCTAAACTCAAACGAGCGCTCATGCGCCGCAATGCGATTGAGCCTCACATCGGGTCATATGAAAGCTAGGGGCGCAATTGGCTCAAATCAGAGCTTTCTTATTCTTTATTTTAGCTTGGCTCTGGCAAGTTATGAGATCATGCAAACCAAATCTGCAGGCCAAATGTAGCGCATAATATTCCAAATATTCATACTTCAGGAACGGCTATGAGAAAGAAAGAAAGAAAGAAAGAAAGAAAGAAAGAAAGAAAGAAAGAAAGAAAGAAAGAAAGAAAGAAAGAAAGAAAGAAAGAAAGAAAGAAAGAAAGAAAGTAACTCTTTCAACGAATAGTTCTTATATCGAAGCTATTCACTTAAGCACTGTTGTTGATTTCACTATTTGGAGAGTAGTAATAATTACAGTCCGTCCATTATGAAGAAAAATTGCTCTTCTTAATTGCATCAATTTCTAATAATATATGATGGAATTATTAAGAAATGATCGCCAAATATTGATACCTTACTGCTCCTGTTTCTACTATCCTTTTAAAAATAACAGGTGTTTATGCAAACATTCGGTGGTTTTAATAATGTCGTTTGAAGTATGAGAACTGTTAACAAAGAAGCGAATTCTTGATAAATTTCTTGGTACAGCCGGGTATATGATAGGCATTGCAAAGATACCGTCATTTTTTAAGTTTAAGCTTAGTTGTAAAATTGTTTTTTCATTATTCATAATAACAGGAATAACCGGGGCATGGTGACTTAATCCTGTATCAAGACCTAGCAACTTTAATTGTTCTAAAAGTAACTCTGAATTTTGTTGCAATTTTCTAACTCGCCAACTTTCCTCCTCTATCTTTTCTAGGGAATAAAGAGCAGCAGCAGTATTAGCGGGGGAAATACCAGCTGAAAAAATAAAACCAGGAGACTTATATTTTAGATTATCAATTAAAGCTTGCGAACCAGCAATATATCCCCCACAACTGGCCAAGGACTTGCTTAATGTTCCCATTAAAATATCGATATCATTGGCACGCACATTAAAGTAATCACATACCCCTTTGCCTTGTTTACCAATAGTCCCTAGAGAGTGAGCTTCATCTATCATGAGCCAGCAATCATATTTCTTCTTTAATTCTATTAAAGTAGGAACTGGTGGAATATCACCATCCATACTAAACACTCCTTCTGTGACAATTAGAGCACGTTCATACTGTGAACGATACGTGTATAAGAGTTCGGCCAAGTGTTCAGGATTATTGTGCGCATAACTAAATCGACTTGCACCTGAAAATACGGCACCCTGAATTAAGCTATTGTGTGATAAAGCATCATAAAAAATAACATCTTTGGGACCCATCAGATACGTAATTGTATTCACATTGGTGGCATGGCCTGCTGAAAAAACAAGAGCATTCTCTGTACCCAGGAATGCAGCTATTTTTTGTTCCAATAAAGTGTGAAGAATTTTATTTCCGCCTACTAGCCGGCTGGCGGAAACAGAAGTGCCATATTGATCAATAGCTTGTTTAACCTTAATAATAATATCGGGATCGTGAGCTAACCCCAAATAATTATATCCTGAATAATTGATATACTTTTTATTACTAAATACTATCTCACTACCTGAATGGCCTTCACCTTCTTGAAAGAATAGATTTTCAGATTGAAAAGTTTTTAAATAATTTTTTTGATGCTGAAGTTCAATATAGCCTGGCATCAAAGTAAAATCAGTAAACTTCTTTTTATCTTCTAGGGCTAAAGGATGAGAAATATGCTTTTGTTGGATGCTTTGCTCAATATTTTGCTGAATATAAAGCGCTAATTTGCTAATCGTATCATGTATTATCAGAACCTCTCTATTAAGCGTTATATTAAGATTTAATCTTTCTTCAATTTCACTCAGAACCATTTCAACTGCTAACGAGTCAATTCCTACTTTTTCAAAAGGATAATCTTGAAGAATGAGGTTAACGACTTTTTCTTCTTCAATAACGGCTCTTAGACAATCCTCAAGAAAATTTATCAAATTTTTTTGATCAGATGAGAGCTTACTTAAGCTTATGAATTGATCTTTTACAGCAATTAATGGTTCATTCATAAGTATATACGCTCCTCAATTCTTGACTTTTATATTGCTTCTTTATTTTACTGCGCTGAATTTTACCACTTGTTGTCTTAGCAATGGAGGCTGGAGGGATTAGAATAATTTTCTTAACAACAATATCTAAGGAAGCAGAGATATTTGCTTTTATATTCTCACAAACTTGCTCATTGAGTGATTGCTCACTATTTGGATGATATATTTCTGCCACCAAGATAATATCCTCTGTACTTTCATCAAAAAATGCTGCACTACATCCTTTTCGTATATATGATGAACAAGTTTCAGCAATATGTTCAACATCTTGAGGGTAATAATTTTTCCCATGATAGATAATCAAATCCTTTTTTCGGCCAGTAATGTATAAATTTCCTTGATATAAAAACCCTAAATCACCAGTTCGCAAATATACTTTTTCGTTCTGTTGATTATCTTTCTTCGTTAGGAAAGCAAGTTCAGAAGAATTAATATATCCAGAGGTTATAGAATTTCCTGAGATTAAAATTTCGCCTATCTCTAAATCAGCACATAAATCCTGTTTTTCTTCATCAAAAATGATAATTTCATGGTCATCAATAGGTTTCCCATTATTGACTAAAGAAACAGCGTCTTCAGCATTACTTATTTTTAAAAAGTTGGTTGTTAAGCTTGTTTTATCAATAAATAAACTTAAGGGATTATGCTCATTATTAGATGTAACCAGTAAAGAGGCTTCTGCTAATCCATATGCTGGAACTAAAGCCGTTGCCTTAAGGCCATAGTGACTAAATTTATCAATAAAATTTCTCATAGTTGAATTTTTTACAGGCTCAGCTCCATTAATTAAGACTTCGACACAGCTTAAATCAATATCTTTGATTTCTTCTGCGGTTACCTTTTTGAGGCATAATTCATAAGAAAAATTAGGTCCTCCTGTATGAGTAATTTTAAACTTATTTAATGATTTTATCCATAAAGAGGGTTGTCTGATAAAATCAAAAGGTGACATTATGTAAAGGTTACAGCCTGTATAGATAGAGGTTAGAATGCCTGCCACTAACCCCATATCATGATATTGAGGAACCCATGCAAAAATTCTAGAGTTCTTATTAATCTGCATTCGGACTTGAATGGCTTGGATATTACTAATTAAATTATGAAACGTAAGAATAACCCCTTTTGGATCGCTAATTGAACCAGAAGTAAACTGAATTAATCCCACTTCTTGTACTGACATTGTTACATCTCTTAAATTAATTTCTGTTGTGGAGATATTGTCTGTATTGATGACATTTAAGTGAGTAATGTGGTCAAAATCTTCTGAAGTAAAAGGGATGTCTTTTTTGATTAGTTTCATAAACAAACGTGTCATTGGATTATTTAGAATAGATTGGCTAAAAAGCAAGTTATTAACTTGATGATCTACCAATGTATGTTTCACGTTTAATGTATTTTTTATACTTAACAGTCTTAAAAGTCCTGATTTTGAAAAAGGCGGGTAAGTTGGTACAGGTATAGCACCTATGATCTGTATCGCTAGCAAAGCGGCTATAAATTCAATACCAGGTGCATACATTAAAATAACGTACTCATTCTGCTTCACATCTTTATTTTGCAAGGAATGCGCAATTGATAAACTACGCTTTAAGAGATTTTCGAATGATAAAAATTCTTTAACCTCAAGGTTTTTATCAATCAAATGAAAACCTTGAACATTATTTTTTGAATAAGAAACAAATTGATTGAAGAGAGGGTTCATATTTATCCAACATTATAAATTCCAAATCTAATAACGTTCATTTTAAAATAGGGTTCTTAAAATAAGATTAAGACAATCATTCGGCATAGATTTTTTCCTAAATCTTTTATTTTGGTAGCACTACCTATTAAATACTGCTCAATCTACTTTGACTGACTTTCGTCTTACTGCTTGTGCCACTTCATTAAGCAGGCAACAAATTAAATGGGATTTTGCCTGTTAATTATTTCAGTTTTTTTAAATAAAATTTCTTCAAAGATTATCTTTAGTCTTTAAAAATTTGGTTTTTCTTATCCACCCTATTCCTTATTGCTACAATAGGGGGATGATTCAAGAATATCTCATATAAACCTCGTTAAGGGCTTTTAGATAATAGAAGATGCGTATCTAAATAATATTCTATTCAAACGTGCAACAGAACTTTAAATGATACATATTAAATTCTAATTGATATATGTTCTCACATTATTTATGACTAAAAGGAAGTGGGAGAGAGTTACAACTTGCGAAGTTTTTGGTACAGAATTACTTATTTTCTTCCTCGTCACTACCTGCCAATTGATATAGGTTCATTTCCTTTACGAATAAGCATGAACAAGTTGATAAAATATTTTTAAAACTTGTAAGATAATTCCCTAATGATTCCAATGAACATAAAGATATGCGGTTAGAAGAATGTTGCACAACATTCGAATCGTCCTCCATAAAGTATTCACTTGCATTAAGGTTATTAAAAATGGAATTAAAAATAAAAATATTAATTATACAAATTCTTTTATTTATTTTTCTTATAAACCACATCACATTCCTTACTTTCAATTTAAGGTAATTTTTTGATAATTTACCTTAATTATTTAATTCAGGAATACCTTAGTAAATACTGATGTTTCCTATTTAAAATCTGACTTTATTGCAAACGTTTAGTAAGCCAGGTTTAAGCCCTTTAAAGTTTCAATCCTGTAATTAATGGCTGGTAAGTATTGTTTTTTGGTATTATGTCAGTGATTACGGCTGTGCGCGGCCTGGAGACGAGAAAAAACAAGAAGAAACTAAGAGTGATATTGCTTATCTCTCACCTAAAAGATTAAGAGAGCCAATATTTTCAGATTATGCAGCTGATATATGGGCAGCAGGGGTAAGCCTTGTTAAAATGGCTATTAACGGTTATCCTTTTGATTGTGAAACTGATGCGGTTAGTATGCTCAATAATTGGAATAAAGCTTACTATGAAAAAGCACTTTCTGAAGCATTTGCAGAAGCAAAGCAAATCGATATTCTTCCTGTTTTAAAAAAATTGCTTGCGATTGATCCTTAAGAGCGTTGGAATGCGACTCAAGCACAAGAAGCTCTTGGAAAGCTTTTGAGTCAAGATTCGCCTGCATTGCTCTTCCACCAACTCGATGATGCTCTTTTGGAAAATGATAGTTACAGTCCTCGAGAAGCAGTTAACAATAATGATACTCATATAAAAAGAAGATATAAATCAACATCATAAGATCACAGAGCATATAATGAGGTGCAACAAAATTATAAATAGTCGATTCTGAAGTATGAAGAAAAGCAAGGAAGCGCCTATAGTACAGAGAATTATTTTAGGGTAGAATCTGCAGGTAATTGGTAGAAAACTCTTAAAAGGCTGCAGATTTTTCATGAGTAGACCG
>Ga0209960_1000742_pt1 | contig 58676 bp, 49 predicted proteins | sample ThiBiot_500_plan_2_FD_183947 | JGI IMG/M metagenome (GOLD analysis project Ga0209960, IMG submission 183947) | Wastewater bioreactor microbial communities from Cape Town, South Africa - Thiocy_expt_500_plan (SPAdes) | ecosystem: Engineered > Bioreactor > Thiocyanate-remediating >... | reverse complement strand
GGCTGCTCAGAGCTTTCTTATTCTTTATTTTGGCTTGGCTCTGGCAAGTTATGAGGTCTTGCAAACCACATCTGCAGGCCAAATGCAGCACATAATCTTCCAAAAACTCATACTTCAGGAACGACTATTTAAACTCATACGAGTATGGCCTTAAAAAGTCTCGTTTTTTATTCCCAAAAAGAAAATTATCAACAAAAAGTCATCACATGGAAAGAAACGAAAGTATCAATATAGATAGTACACTTGTTAGTCACTTGATTAACAAACAATTCCCGCAATGGAAGAATTTAGTTGTCAAGCCTGTCGCAGTTGGGGGATGGGATAATAGAACATTTCACTTAGGTAACAAAATGCTTGTACGCTTACCAAGTGCTGCTGAATATGCGCCAAAAGTGAAAAAAGAACAAAAATGGCTACCACGTCTCGCGCCGTTTTTACCTTTAAAAATCCCTACTCTTTTAGCTATAGGAGAACCAGATGAAAATTATCCTTGGCCATGGTCTGTTTATAGTTGGATTGAAGGTGAAAATGCTGCAACAGGTCACATAACTAACCTTGATGATTTCGCAACTTCTCTTTCAGAATTTATTACTGCTTTACATCGCATTGATAGCACTGATGGCCCCATTCCTAATTTAGGTGGTTTTGCTTATATAGGTGGGCTTGCTGTGTATGATGATGAGGCACGTCAGGCTTTCTCACTTTTGAAAGATAAAATAGATACAACTATTGCAATCAAAGCTTGGGAAGCTGGTATTAAAACGATTTGGCAACATCCACCCTTATGGGTTCATGGTGATATCACTGCCGGTAACCTTTTAGTAAACCATGGAAAGTTAACTGCTGTTATTGATTTTGGTGGTCTTGCAGTTGGTGATCCAGCTTGTGATTTAGTAATTGCTTGGAAATTTTTTAAAAGCGAAACAAGAAAAACATTTCGTAATAAGCTTCCTTTAGATAATGCCACATGGGCTCGTGGTCGAGCCTGGGCTTTATGGAAAGCATCGATTGTTGCAGCTAATTTAACTGAGACAAATGCAATAGAAGCAGCAAATCCCCTGGGCACAATTAATGAGGTCCTTATGGACTATAAACACAATCTTTAAGACAAATATGTATGGTTGAAGCATCTCTGCTCCTCTCCTCTCATTTATAGCATAAATATATGATTGAGATTTACTTTAATCCTTTAATAGTATTCTTTAGTTAAGTATCCCAAATTAATAAGAGATAAGAGAGTTATGAAAATCTTACAACATTTCATGACAAGAGCTTTAAAAAATGATAGAAAGACGTATGAATAAAAATCACAATTCGTCTTCAAACAAAAATACATTTTGGATTTATGGTCTTCATGCTGTAAGGACGGCATTGTTAAATGAAGAACGCCAATGTCATAAAATGATATATCTTCAAGAATCTCAGCTTAAAGAGGTTGATTCTTCAAAGAAGCCTCACCTTTCGATCGAAAAAGTAGAGCGCCAAAAGTTTGATACTTTATTCCCTGGAGGTGCTGTTCATCAAGGAATTGCACTCCTCGTGACAATTTTTGAAGAAAAAGGTAATGAAATCTTTGAACAGATGGATGATCCGTCTTGTGTTGTGATAACTCTTGATCAAATTACAGACCCCCATAATCTAGGCGCTATTTTGCGGTCAGCGGCAGCTTTTGGGGCAAAAGCCCTTATAGTGCCAGATCGCAATACACCAGATGAGAATTCTCCACTGGTTGCAAAAATAGCATCTGGGGCTTTAGAATGTGTGCCAATCATACGTGTGACCAACTTGGCACGTGCACTTGAAAAGATGAAAGATTATGGGTTCTGGCATGTTGGATTAGATGAGCAGGGAACGACCTTACTGCCAGAATTAAAGCTTACAGGAAAAACGAATATTATTTTGGGAGCTGAAGGAGAAGGTTTGCGGCGTTTAACGCAAGAAAATTGTGATTTTCTAGTGCGCTTACCGACAAATCCTTTATTCACAACATTAAACGTTTCAAATGCAGCTGCAATTAGTTTATATGAATGTGTCCGCAATAAACCAACGAGCTAGTCTATGTATTCTCTAGAGAATTTTTGTACGTCAGTTATTCCAAGTGTGCTTATAGGATTTGGGTTAGGCGCCATTCCTTTTGGATTTCTTCTTAGTAAAATTTTTTTAGGATTAGATCCTCGGAAAATTGGTTCGGGAAATATTGGCGCAACAAATGTTTTGCGGACAGGTCATAAATATTTAGCAATTTTGACTTTACTACTAGATGCTTTAAAAGGTTGGGTTGCCGTTTTTATTATCCAGAAAATCTATCCCTCTGTTCACGAGGTTGAACCGTACATTGCAGGATTGAGTGCAATTATAGGGCATATGTATACGCCTTGGTTGCGCTTTAAAGGAGGAAAAGGAGCATCCACAACGGCTGGAGCTTTGTTTGCATTATCATGGCCTGTAGGCTTATGTACAATGTTCACATGGTTAATCACAATAATAACGACGCGCTATTCTTCTTTGGCAACACTTTTAGGTGCTATTGGAATGTCAATTTATGCAGCTTATTTTGGAAATCACTATTTAACGATATGGTGCCTAGTTGTCGCTTTTATAGTTGCCCTTAAACATAAAGATAATATTCATCGCCTTATTCAGGGAAGGGAGTTAAGGATTGGCGCAAAGCAACAAAAAGATTAATACCCCTTTTCAATTCACAGTTTTATCACCACAAGAAAAGATAGACTGGCTTCGTTTAGCACGAACAGAACTTATTGGGCCTAAGACTTTTTTTGAGACCCTTAAGAAATATTATAATCCAACCCAAGCTTTAGAAGCATTACCAGACCTGTTGAGCAAGAAATATCCTAAGAAAAACTTAAAAATCCCATCTATACAAGATATTCAGCAAGAATTAGAGCAGCATGATAAATTAAAAGCAGATTTAATTGCTTTTGTAGAACCAGAATATCCAGAAATATTAAGACATATTGCTGATCCTCCTCCAGTTATTAGTGTATTAGGAAATCGTCATCTTTTGCAAAAACATGCATTAGCAATTGTTGGCGCTAGAAATGCCTCTCTAAATGGGAAGAAGTTCGCAGAAAAGCTAGCAAGAGAGTTAGGCGATTACGGTTATCAAATTATTTCTGGTCTTGCGAGAGGCATTGATACATCAGTCCATGTAGGCTCTTTATCTTCGGGGACAATAGCTGTTTTAGCGGGAGGCATTGACCATATATATCCTTATGAGAATACAGATCTTTATTATAAAATTGCTGAGCAAGGGTTAATTATTGCTGAAAGTCCTTTTGGAACGATTCCTCAAGCTTCCTTCTTCCCACGTCGCAACCGTATCATTTCTGGGCTAAGCCTTGGCGTAATTATTATTGAAGCAGCTAAACAATCTGGTTCACTCGTAACGGCTCGCTTTGCTCTTGAACAGGGACGGGAAGTTTTTGCAGTTCCTGGCTCACCTATGGATCCACGTTCTTATGGAACAAATAAGTTGATTCGAGAAGGAGCGACTCTCATTCAAAATAGTGATGATGTTCTTTCATCGGTAGAAAGTTTCATTAAAATTCAACCGCCTTTGCAAGGTCAGAAAGAAAACCCTTATTCGCAAGAAATTTCTTTATTAAATAACAAAAATGATGAACAAACGCATCACATTTTGCTGAATTTATTAAGTTCTTCACCAATTGGGGTTGACGAAATCATCCGAGAATGTCACTTCTCGATGTCGGAGGTTATGTTAGCTCTTCTTGAACTTGAGCTTGCGGGACGCATACAACGTTATCCTGGAGGACAGGTTTCTCTTAAGGGGTAGAGGTAATCATTTATTAATTAATCAGAAGATAAGATTTGGACATGAAAGTTGTCGTTGTAGAATCGCCATCAAAGGCCAAAACCATTAATAAATATTTAGGCTCAGACTATAAAGTCTTGGCAAGTTATGGACATATTCGTGATTTACCATCTCGTAATGGATCCGTAAATCCTGAACAAAATTTTAATATGGTTTGGGAAGTGGATGATAAAGCTGAACGCCATATTAACGAGATTTTAAAATCTCTAAAAGGAGCTGATCAGCTTTTACTCGCAACGGACCCTGATCGTGAAGGAGAAGCAATTTCTTGGCATGTTAAGGAAGTCCTCGATCAAAAAAAGGCTTTAGCAAATGTTGATGTCAAGCGTGTGGTTTTTTATGAGGTTACAAAAAAAGCAATTCTTGAAGCGATTAAACAACCTCGACTTCTAAATCAGGAATTAATTGAAGCTTACCTAGCTCGGCGTGCCTTAGACTATCTTGTTGGATTTACACTTTCCCCCATTTTATGGCGAAAGCTTCCGGGAAGCCGATCAGCTGGACGTGTACAATCCGTTGCTTTAAGACTGACGACTGAGCGTGAAGATGAGATAGAAGCTTTTCGTACTCAAGAATATTGGACGATTAATGCAGAATTTTTAGGGCAGCCTCAAAAACATCTCAAGGCTCGTTTGACCCATTTTAATGGTAAAAAGCTTGAGAAGTTTGATCTTTCTGATCAAACAAAAGCGCAGAATGCGCAAATCGAAATTGAAAAGCATCTTTACAAGGTTTTAGAAGTAGAGAAGAAACAAGCGAAAAGGCATCCTTCACCACCTTTTACAACGTCAACACTTCAACAAGAAGCTTCGCGTAAATTAGGTTTTAGTGCAAAGAAAACGATGCAACTAGCACAGCATCTTTATGAGGGATTTGAGGTTGGTGGAGAGACGGTTGGTCTTATTACCTATATGAGAACAGATAGTGTTAATCTTGCACAAGAAGCGCTTTTTGCAGTGCGTGACCTCATCAAGCAACAATATGGCTCAAACTATTGCCCTGAGTCTCCAAGAGCTTATAAAAGCAAGGCTAAGAACGCTCAAGAAGCACATGAAGCGATTCGTCCAACAGATGTGACAAGAGCTCCACAAATGCTTAAATCTATTCTGGATAATGACCATTTTAGACTTTATGAACTTATTTGGAAAAGAACAGTTGCTTCTCAAATGGAATCCGCCCTTCTTGATCAAGTCGGCGTGGATATTGCAAACCCTAAAAAAGACGTCATTTTACGGGCAACAGGATCAACAATCGCATTTGATGGTTACCTTAAAGTCTATGAAGAAGGAAAAGATGATGAAGCTTCTGAGCAAGAACAAATTCTTCCTCCTTTAATTCAAGGTGAAGATTTAGCGCTGCAGGCAGTTCATCCTGAGCAACATTTTACACAACCACCACCACGGTATACAGAAGCAAGTCTCGTTAAAAAACTTGAAGAGCTTGGGATTGGTCGCCCTTCAACGTATGCTTCAATTATCTCAACTTTAATTGATCGTAAGTATGTTGTGCTTGATAAAAAAAGACTTAAGCCAGAACCTTTAGGGCGTCTTGTAACAGCTTTTTTAAAGAATTATTTCGCAAAATATATCGAGTATGATTTTACAGCTCATCTTGAAGAAGAGTTAGACGAAATTTCTAATGGTAAGCGCTCATGGTTTAAAGTCCTTGAAGCTTTTTGGAAAGAGTTCTATGCAACTGTTGAACAAGCGGCTCCCTTAAAAATTGCGGACGTTATTAGCCAATTAGAACGTGACCTTGAGAAGTTGATTTTTATGCCCATAGAAGGAAGTTCTGATGCTCGGCAATGTCCCCAGTGCAAGGAAGGAAAACTCAACCTTAAATTGGGGAAATGGGGCGCATTCGTGGGCTGTTCAAACTATCCAACATGTGGATTCACACGAAAGCTTGTAAGTGATGGGACGGAGGAAGAAGCACAAGCTCAAGAAGGTGAAGAGAAGGCAGCCTCAAAAAATATATTTGAGCCCAAAACGCTAGGGAAAGATCCAGCCTCAAATGCAACCGTATCTTTGAGAAAAGGACCTTATGGATTTTATCTTCAATGGGATGGTGAAGAACAATCTATTCAAACACAACCAAAAGGCAAAGGGAAGAAAGCGGATGTTGCAAAACCAAAACGGGTCGCAATTCCAAGAGGACGTTCTGTCGAAAGTATCACGCTTGAAGATGCTTTGGCATTAGGGGCTTTGCCACGAACTGTCGGAACACATCCAGAAACGGGTAAAACAATTACCGCAGCAATCGGACGCTTTGGTCCTTACGTAAAACATGAAAGTACCTTTAAGTCGATTGGGAAAGGTGATGACGTTTTAACGGTGACACTCGAACGGGCGTTAGAACTTCTTAGCGAAGAGTCTGAAAAGAAAAAAGTGTTTAAGAAGAAATCATAAGAAGCTTTAGCTGAGCTCTTTCTTATTATTCATACTATGGGGAATAATGCTGTGCTCCATGAAAAAGTCTAAGTATTTGTATGTTTCCTTTATGAAGACGATATATTGCGGTGTAAGAGAGTTCTGAAAATACAAGTTCTCTAGTGTTATGAATTCTTCCTATTTTGCCTGCGTATGGAAAATCAGATAGAATTTCTATTTTAGATTGGATTTCTTCATAAATTTTATAAGTGGCGGGAAGATTTTCTTGCGTAATATACTCAAACATGCTCTCAAGATCATTCTTTGCACTTATCGTCCAAAAAATTTGCATTTGAGATCTAGTTCTTAATTTTGTTGTGAAGTTCTCTCATGACTTGAGAATGAGGAATGAGTTTGCCTTGATCTGCTTCTTCAATGCCCTGTGCGACTGCTTCAATAAAATGCTTTTCATGACAAAGATATTCTTTTAAGGCCTGTTCAATAACCCATGCCTTAGGTCTTGCGAGCATAGCCGCGATTTTAGAGAGCTCGGCATCAACATCAGCTGTTACACGTGTGCCAATAGAAACAGTTTTAATCATAGTTATTCTCCATTATTATAAATGATAACATTGTTAACAATGATCATCAACAATAATTATGCAAGTTACATTATGGTCTTTTTTTAGTCGATTGGGAAAGGTGATAACGTTTTAACGGTGACTCTTGAACGCGCTTTAAAACTTCTTAATCAAGAAACTGAAAAGAAAAAAATGTTTAACAAAAAAGAGTAAGTCCTAGAAATTTAAAGATTTTTATAAAAGCTAAGATTTACTTTAATATAATCATAATTATGTCTCAAAGCTTTAAAGATTGCATAATTATCTTTGCAATGAATTCAAATTAATATTTTTTTGTAGACAATATTGTGGTCATTGTGGCAAACTAGCTTTATTAATTAATTTATTTCGAAAGGACAAAATATGTTAAAGAATTTTTTCTACAATTTAATTATTGTTGGTGTTTTATCAGTGTCGCATGGCTTTTCATCCTCTCAAGCAATTCTTGAGGAAGCGCTGAGTGATGATGAGCATTGTCTTCAAATTGCAAAAAAAGCCATTCAAATAGAGACTATTGCAACTTATGAACCTTTTAATTGGCAGGCTCATGGCTTTGATTTTACTAATGAAGCGAGTGTAGCTCGTGCTCAACGTTTGCATGATGCCCTAAAGACTTATTTTGAGGTAAAAGTTGCAGACATATTTGCGAAAAAAGTCGCTTTGCGTCCTGATATGCCAGAATACGCAATTGCTGAAGCTCATTATAAATTGTACAATAACTATAAAGCCTCAATTGAAGACCTTTTCTCTGCAGCTTATTCTGCAACTTTTTGTGGTCAAGATTTTTATAATGAAGCTTTAAAAAGCTGGTATGAAAGTTAATTCTCAACATCATGGACTATAATTTAAATTATAGTCCATATTGATTCCAAAAAAAATTTTGCAAGAAAAATATTTTTTCCTTTAAATACAAGTACTTATTAAATAATTATTTTAAGAATCTAAAAATTTCTGTATTAGCGTTAATTTTCCATCTCAGACTCTTGGGCATCCCTATGTGAAGAGAACCAACAATCCTTATCTCACCATCAAGTCCACCCCACCAAGCTGTCGTCGGTATGCTGTCAGATGATATTCTGGACGAAGTAATGCAATATATCTCAAAGCCGTCGGATTGCGCTCATCTAATGATACTTAGCTCTAACTATTATAAAAAAATAAAAATTAGAGCTTTAAATTTAGAAGGTCTACACTTCCCCAACAATAATATTCCAAAAGAAATTTTTCTCTTAACCTCTCTTGAGGCCCTAACTTTGGGAGCTTCTTCGCGCAAAAAGTCTTTAGCATCGCAAGCTCCGCATGCACTAACTGCTAGATTTTAGATCTATATGAAACCAATTCACAGGCACCTATGACACCATCAGGGATTGATTCAGACTTATTAGAATTTAGTTCCCCTATGAAACGAGGACCAACTTCTCGTGCTTAAACTTGAAGACAATCATTTTATGGGTGGTATTTTGTCAGAAATAGTTGGTTATTTAAGCACTCTTGTAGAATTACATATACAAATCTGTGGTTTAATTACTTTACCTGCTACACAACATGCTTAATGCAATCAGTTTGCCCCCTTTTAAGCACCAAGTCGAACTCTCAGGGATTAAATATCAATATAATAGATATTAATCTTAACCTTTTTTGATCATTGAATTACTTTCTTAAATTTTACATGTAAAAGTTTACTTCATTAGTAGTTCAGTAGCTTTTAGTTCTTTTACAAGATGCGATTGAATCAGAGTTTCTCCATCTTCTATTGTCTTGATCGTGTACCAGGTTCCTTCTGGATAAATGACGACAGCGGGTCCTTTTTCGCACTGATCAAGACAACCGGCCTTATTGATACGAATGTTTTTAAGACCTAATTCTTTGATACGCATTTTCATGTAGTCCAAAATTTTTTCCGAGCCTTTTGCAAGGCAGCATCCGCGCGGATGACCTTCATGCCGCTGATTTTGGCAAATGAACACATGATGTTTATAAGCAGGAGCCATGACGTACAATATAGTTAAGAATTATTCCATTATTCAAGAAGAATAGCATTTTTTACAAGCATAAAAAACCGTCAAGCCTTAAATTCTAAAAAGACTGTTGTATAGAATTTATGCTTTGAAAAATTGGAAATTCTTTGCTTATTCCTTGCTTCCATAAGATTTCCGGCAGCTTAATTTTATTTTGGTCAAGGAATTGCTTTAAATCCATTTTAGAGGTCTCTTTATTAGGTCCTTTTAAATCAAGAGAGCCTGATTGAGGAAGAAGAGGCATTACCAAGGTCATGGCTTTTTCAATATGCTCTTTATTTGTCTCAGTTTGAGGAATTCCTTGAAGTCCTCCAACTATAGTATAGCAAAAACGAACGTAAGACCAATTATAGCCGTCTGCGGAGAAAGATTCTTTAAGAAGGGCAGAACTCTTTTGAAGCATTGTAAGCTCATCGTTTTCATCCACTTTAACGTGGCCATGGCAATGATGGCTAATGTACCTATTAAACCAATATACGACTTCAAAAACTTTTTGTACTTCTTGAAACGAAGGATGGCTTAGAACTTTATTCACCCATGTGTAAGGACTATTTCCAAGCACGACTATAGTATCGCTGAAATTAATAACTCTATTTTGGTAAACTTTTTTCTCTTTGTTACAGGCATGATAATTTCTAACATTAGTTAGAGCAAGGTTAAGTTTTGGCAGATGGCGAGCTTTAAAGTCTTCTAAGATTTCTTCCTTTTTGGAAGCTGTTAAAAGGTCTTGTACTGCTATAATTGAATGCTCGGCAAGGACAATAAGAGATTCAACTTGGTATTTTCTAATCAGATCGAGATCTGCCGCTGGGTGTTCTTTATACATACCTTGTTTATAAATTCTCAAAAAATCATCATTAAATTTATTAAGAAATCTTAACCAATGAGTTAATCCACTTTTCAGACTGCCTGATTCATGGCCAAAAGCAACATAAGGACGGGTTGCTAGAAACGAATCAAATAAGTTTAGTACGTTGAGGTTTACACCTTTTGCAAGCGCTTTATCGTAGAAAATTTCTAAACCTTTGGGGGCATCTTGAAATTTTACGGCAAAACCTGTTGTTTTTTTAAGAAATGCTTCGACGGTATCGGCTAATTTTCCTGAATAAGCTTGAACCTCTACTTTGTGGGGGCCTGTTTTAAGTTTCTTCAAATCTTCTGTTAATTGTTTTTTTGGTGCAAAAACGATACAGCCTTCCTGCTCTTTAAGGTCTACATTTCCCCATACAGCAGTATCTGCAGGATAAAGATTTATTATCCTCTCTGCTAGATTACGTAGAGGAATAAGAACAGCATAAGTTCTATCAGATACATTGATTTCTCCATGGTCGCCAATAATTCCATTAATGCTAAATGAGAGGCAGGGGCGAAAACTATTTTGATTAGGCTTATATTCTACAAGTTTTTTAACGTTAAGCCGCGGCATTTGCATGTAGATAGGAACTGCACTTCCAGCTTGAAGAATAAGGTCATTTTCAAAAGGATTCAAAGGTGCGACATGAACCAAATATCCTTCTTGAAGTATTTTTTGAGCAATTTCTTGCTCTGGCTTAAGCATAGTGGGAATACTAGAATGAAAAGTTGATTTTGTTTGGTCTTTGTCTAATGGGCCATCAGATGCACACACGTAAGAATAAGAGGTAAAAGCTCCAATCAAAACTGAAAAAAATAGATCTAAATACTTAAAATTAATTGTTTTCATTTATAAAATCCTAAATAATAATATTTATACTTATCTATTAAATATGAACCTTTTTGTCAAATAAAATTATTTTTTTGTATTAAATGTTTATTATTAAGTAATTTTTAAGTTCATTATGTAAAGATAGGCATACAACTTATGAAAGAATTTTATGCGCAAATTTTACAATATACTTTCTGGTTCTAAGTTATTTTTATTATTTGCTTTGTTTATGAATAGCTCCCATACACAAGCATTAAGTGTTTTGCCAAATAGAAATTCAATTGTTTTTAATAAGGTATCTTCCAATTCTATTGTTGAAGCAAAAGTAAAAGAACTTGTTGCCAATTTTCGTGAGAAAATAGGAAAGACAGGGAATGTTGCTATTTTTAAGATTATTGGTGAAGGGAATATTAAAGAGGTCCTCCAGCAGCAGCATAATAAAGGCATGGTTTGGGAGTATATTAAAGATTCATCAGGAGAATATCTTATTGCGAGAAGTAATATAAATGGGCATTCAGAAACACATTTAATAAATACGTTAGAATTCTTAATTTCTTCTGGCATTAATATAAAAATTATATGGATTTATAGTGAACGAGTTCCTTGTGAAACCTGTGGAAATAGCCTTGAAAAATTTCTTCCAAACGGTTCTCGTTTTTATGAAAGTCGGACTGCAGTTATTCAAGTTTATGCAACGTTCGCTTGGAGCTCAACGATGCGAGATGATGAGAAAAAATCTGTTTTTAAAGCAATCAAAAGACGAACGTAAATAATTTTTACTTATTACGGGATATTCAGCAAAGTTTGAAAAACATGGAATGGCGCTAGCCTTTTAACCAAAAAATCTTTAAAGTAAAGTATTATAAATAAAAAAATAGGTTGCTTTGGCGTCTTCTTCTCAAAAATTTCCCAGTTCAGAAGATATTCTGGCATTTATCAATAGTCATGAAGGTGAAATTCGCCGCCGTGAAATTGCGCAAGCTTTTCATATTAAAGGGAGCGATCGAATTATTCTTAAGCAAATGTTGAAAGAGCTTGTGGAAAAGCAGGCGATTCAACAACGCGGAAAGTATTATCAAAGAAAAGATCGGCTTAATCTCCTTGTCGTTAAAATCATGGGAGTGGATGAAGAAGGATATCTCTTATGTTCCCCTGAAATATGGCCAGAACACGAAGAAAAACCGCTCATCCGCGTCTTTTCTAAATCAAATAAAATTAATACTTTAAATCCTGAAGATCTGGCGTTAGTTCGATTAAAGGATCAAAAATCACTTGTTGCTGAATTTGTTCGCAAGCTTGATGAAAAAACCAATCGTGTTATGGGCGTTTTTGAAATAGATGGTGAAGGAGGACGGCTTATCCTTCCTGAAAAACGTCGTAAGGTAGAATACCTTATTCCAGCAGGGCAGACCTTCAACGCGCAACAGAATGATCTTGTAGAAGCGGAATGGATCCAAGGAAGGCGCGGAGAATCTCTTAAAATCACTAAAATTTTGGGGTCTTTGAACACGCCAAAATCGATTAGTTTGATTGCGATCCATACATATGAACTTCCTCACGAATTTTCTCCCCAATCAATTGATTTGGCTGAAAAAGCAGAAGTCCCCCCTTTAGGGAGGCGAGAAGATTTGCGTAAAGTTCCTCTTGTGACAATTGATGATGAGGATGCGCGTGATTTTGATGACGCAGTGTGGGCAAGTCCTGATCCAGATCCTAAAAATCCAAATGGATGGCATCTAATCGTTGCAATAGCAGACGTATCTGCTTATGTAACGCCGAAAGATGCCTTAGATCACGAAGCGTATCGCCGGGGCAACTCAGTGTACTTCCCAGATAGGGTCGTCCCGATGTTGCCAGAAGCTTTATCCAATAACATTTGTTCACTTAAACCGCATGAAGACCGGGCTTGCCTTGCCGTTCATCTTTGGATCAATCAACAGGGACGTCTTCTGAGACATACATTTACGCGTGCATTAATGCGCTCAGCGGCAAGATTGACTTATACAAAGGCTCAGGCTGCTTTTGAAGGGCATAAGACGGATCTACCCTATGATATCATCAAACAAGTCATTCGTCCTCTCTACGGGGCTTATAAAGCACTTTGTAGCGAAAGAGATAAACGGGGTCCTTTAGATTTAGATATGCCCGAAGAACGCATTTATCTTGATGAAAAAGGGCAAGTCTCTAAAATTGCACCACGTCCGCGCTTAACAAGTCATCGCCTTATTGAAGAGTTTATGATTTTGGCCAACGTTGCTGCAGCCATTGAGCTCGAAACCCGCCAACATCTTTGTATGTATCGTGTTCATGATGAGCCTTCTCTTGAAAAAGTTGATGCCTTGCGTGAGTTCTTAAAAGGATTTGATTTAAGTCTTCCGAAAGGCCAAGCGATTCGTCCAAAAGTATTCAATTATATTCTTGAGAAAGCGAAAGAATCTCCTGCACAAGCAGCGATTCATCAACTTGTTTTGCGAGCCCAAGCCCAAGCGGTTTATAGCCCTGAAAATATTGGACATTTTGGGCTTAATTTGCCGCGATATTGCCATTTTACCTCGCCAATTCGTCGTTATGCAGATCTTATAGTCCATCGAGCCCTTGTAGAAGTGATAGAAAAACCTAAGGTGCAGGCTTTTCCGTATACTTTACCGCAGTTAAAAGCGATTGCAGAGCATATTAGCATAACAGAAAGAGTTGCAGCATCTGCAGAACGCGAAACGACAGAGCGTTATGTGGCGGCTTATCTTAAGGATAAGATTGGTGAGAACTTCATGGCGCGGATCAACGGTGTCACTGAGTTTGCAATGTTCGTGACGATTGAAGAAAATGGCGCTGATGGAATCATTCCTTTAAGATTACTCGGCGATGATTACTACATTTACGACCAGAAAAAGCAGCGTGTTGTGGGGCGTCGGAAAAAACGTATTTATACTTTAGGCGACAGACTTAAAGTGACTTTACACGAAGCTGAGCCTTTGTTAGGAGGCCTCACATTCTTACCTGTTCAGGAGAAAATTGCCGCGGACCATAAGAATACGCGTCGTAAAAACAGACGTTAGTTTATAAATTGAAGTTTTTTTCCTATCTTTCAGTAGAGTTTGGGTCTTCCTTTAGAAGTGTTGTTTCGATACTTGATGTGGCTGGATTATGCCTGCAACGAAACTTTTTTCTAAGAGTATCTTCGTGAGGTTGTTGAGGACTGATATAAAATTTTTTTTGCTTTCTATAAGTAACGGATTCTTTAATGCCTGATTCTCGTATTTTCCGTGAGATTTCATCATCCTGTTCATCTTCTATATTTCCTGTCGAGGCATGACTAAGATAATTCGTAAATAAAAGACTTAAAACCAAGCTTAATTTTTTCATTTTTATTACCTTCCTTTAATTTAAGCTAGATCATTGAGCGAAAAATATTAGAAAATCAATAAGTTTAAGGCAAGTTTTTAGATTATTAATCCGACATTTCAGAAAAATCTTCAGTGATCAAAAAGCGCCACAACCGTTCTGTAGCGACTTTTATTCCAATCCGGGGCGTTGCAACATAGCCAGGCGTAAGACCTTTATCTTGGACATAAAAAGAGTGAGAAGTGGTCAGGTCAATGCCATTGTGTTCTCGTGTAATTCCAAGGTGCCGACAAAGCTTTCCAGGTCCATTAAGATTCTTACTTTCTGGGTGCATTAGCTGTAGGCCACGAATGAGAACGGCTGCAGCGGTGCCTTCCTTTTCAGTTACGATATTAAGACAGAAGTACATCCCGTAAATAAAATAAACATAGCTCATACCTGGGGGACCAAACATGACAGCTGTACGAGGTGTTTGCCCACGGTAAGCATGAGAAGCAGGGTCATCGCTGCCAATGTATGCTTCGGTCTCGGTAATCAGCCCCTTATATGCATTAAAAGTAAGTTCTTTTCCAAGGAGATCTTTGGCAACATCAAGTGTTGGCTGGGAAAAATAATCTGTATCTAAGCGAATCATGAATCTAGTTTAAATCTATTTCCCAAAAAATCCAAGGCAAGTTACGAAAAATTAACTTTAATTTTGAATAGTAAAAGAAGAGAGCAAGATAATTTTATAGAAGATAAAAAGTCAGAAGCTACAGAGAAAAAACTTCCAAGGACCTGATCTTCAAAGGAGAAAATAAAATGGCAAAAGCAGCAAAGACATCTGGAGAAAAACCTCAACAAGAAGCAAAAGGGGCTAAGAAGCGCATTAATTTGGCGTTGCAGGGCGGTGGTTCTCATGGCGCGTATACTTGGGGGGTATTGGATGCCATTTTAGAGGATGAGAGAATTAGTGTTGAAGGTGTCGCGGGAACGAGCGCAGGAGGAATGAATGCTACCGCCACGGCGATGGGCGTCCTTAAAAATGGAAATCAAGGGGCGCGTGAGTATCTCTGCCGTTTATGGCATAAGATTGGAGAGTCTTCTAAAACAAGTCCAATTAAGCCAAATCCATTAAAGAAGCTTGTAAAGGATTTTGATATTTCCAGTAACCCCATGTTTATGATGATGCAATATATGTCCAGCATGTTATCGCCTTATCAAATGAATCCAACGAATAAGCATCCTTTGCAAAATGTTGTTAGAGAGTTATTTGATTTTAATGCTTTAGCAGCATCCACAGATCCCAAATTATTTTTATGTGCAACGCATGTGGCAACAGGAAAACTGAAGATATTTTCAGGCAAAGAGCTTTCTGAAGAAGCAGTTCTGGCAAGTGCTTGTGTTCCAACACTTTTCCAAGCCAGAGAGATTGATGGCGAATTTTATTGGGATGGGGGCTTTATTGGAAATCCTCCTATTTATCCATTAATTTACAATTGTGAATCGCCAGATATTCTTGTGATTCAAATTAGGCGCGTTCATGATCCAAAAATGCCTTATACCTCTCATGAAATTTCCAATCGTTTAGGCGAGATTACTCAAAATGCATGCTTAACACGTGAGATGCGTTCTATTCATTTCATTACACAACTGATTGATAATGGCACTATTCCAGCCGGGAAAATGAAACGGCTTAATATGCATATGATTCGGGATGATGCTTTCTTTGGCAGTATTGACCGTGCCAGTGGCTTTTGTGCTGATCCAGACTTCTTAGACTATCTTTTCCAAGCAGGACGTCGTAAAGGACGCGAATGGCTTCGTGAGAATTTTGATAAAATTGGAAAAGAAACAACCGCTGAAATTGAACACGATTTTATTTGAGTGATTGTAAATTCTGAAATAAAGAGAGGGGGGTATTAGCCCCCTTTTTTATTGTTCTAAATGCTAAATAATCTTCTAAAACAAATCAAAAAATTATTGTTAAGTTTTTGATAAATAATTAATATTTATCATGATAAAAGCGTACATTTTTCTTGCATTTTTGTTACATTTAAGGTATTCTAAAAGGACTATAGTAAAGCGTCAGACAACGGCCAGTTTGACAACCAAAAATAAGAAAAAACAGGGAGTAAGAAAATGAAAATAGTAATTAAAAATAAAGAGTTATTGAAAAGCCTTTTAAAGAAAGATGAATACAAAATTCACTTTTATAAGAGACTCGTTGAAACCTCTTCCTTCCCATAGTGCTTTAAAGGATAAAAAGGGGTTTAGGGCGGAGTGGTTACACACTCTTTGGATTAACAAGTAACGATAAAAATGATGGAAAAAACAAGGTACAACCGTCTTCAAAGACGGAACGATGCTCTATGTCTTAAAAAAGCCAGGCAACCGGCCATCAAGTTCATCATAAGATGATGAAATGGGATCTTTGACAAAGTTAAAATTAGCATGCTTTAGATTTTTGAAGGCTATCAATAACTTTTCTTTAGGGCAAAAATATTGTGTTTTGTGGCGAATGCCTCTATAATAAAAGCATATGGCAAAGATTAAGGACTAATAGAATGTTATATATCGAAAAAATAGCGACGTCTCTTGGAGGTAAATCGCTATTAAAATGTTCTATTACTTCAGGAAATGATCTTGTAAACCTTGTCCAGCATGGTTTGCCTATTGACTCAGCTGTTCATGTGCTTAAGAAGGGGGTGCTAACAAAGAGTGAATTTTATCGCTTTATTAGCCCTAGTCGTACATTTGAGAGGCGGAAAAAAGAGAAAAAACTCTCAGCTGATGAATCGGATAAGTTGACACGTTTCCTGAGGATAAGAGCTTTTGCTTCTGAAGTTTTTGGAGATGAACATGAAGCAGATTTATGGTTAAGAGAACCAAATCTTGTCTTTCAAAGAAAACCGATTGATCTTTTGGATACGGATAGTGGTAGCCAACTTGTTGAAAACATTTTAGGTCGCATAGCTCACGGTATTCCTAGCTAATGAAAGTGTGGCGAATTTGTCGAGAAGAATATGCTAATCTTTCTGGCATAGGTGCTTCTCTGTATGGGGGGCAATGGAACTCACAAGGCCATCCGGCTATTTATACAGCGTCCACTTTATCATTAGCTTTTTTGGAAATACTTCCGAGTCTTCGAAAAAGTGGTATCTTAAAGCGGTATGTTAGCTTGGAAATTATGATTTTAGAGCAGGCAACAAAAGAAGAAATCTTCTTAGAAGATTACCCCTTTGGCTGGCGGGAGGGAAAAGGAACTCAATGGTTTGCCCAGCAAGGAGACAGATGGATAAAAAGCAAACAAAGCTTACTACTTATGGTTCCCTCTGTTATTATTCCAAATGAATATAATATTATTATTAATCCTGAGCATCCAGGGATAGCAGAGGTTAAAATTATACAAACTTCGCCTTTCCATATAGATAAGCGGTTAATATGAGAAGAGATATTGTTATATTAGGATCTTGCTACTGATACAATTTTTTGTCTTGAATAATTTTTAGTACATTTGGGTCAACCATGTGATTAATTGGTTGCCCTTCTTTTAAAGTCTTTTTTACCAAAGTAGAAGAAGCATGTGGATGTGCTTTGCTTTGGATAACTGCAAGAATTGAGCGGCCATCAACACTCCCGTTTAACTCAGAAAGATTATCGCCCTCCCGCTGAGCTACAATGAAAGAATCAACAGGTAAAGCAATAACACCGCCTATGGTATCTTCAGCATGATTAGAGGTGATTTGTATCCCTTTCATGAAAACACGCACGTTTCTTTTCCTTGCTTCTTCTTCCTTTTGATCTTTTTGAGGAATAGCAAGCTTATTAGCAGTATCAGACCCAATGATCCCAATAAACTTTGCATCAAATGCAGCTTTAACAGTAGGCTTTCCGTCAATCATGTGAGAAGGATTAGAGATAGTAAGGAGTTCTTGCATTTTTTTAGGAAAGAGTTTCGTCACAATAACTTGCGGGTGATCTTTAAAAACAGAAAATAACATCTCAAGACGTGCTTCAATAGGCACACGATTCTTAAAGATATCGCCACCCCAATTTGGGAAAATGAGAACGTAATCTACTAACTTCTCATCCAAAGGAATTTGAACAGTGTCTTGATGGCCTAAATGAAGAGGGTCGAAGGAGCCAATATAATAGCCTATCTTTTTGCCCTCCAATTTTCCATCTTTTATTAAAGCTTCAAGATCTAAAGCTTGAGCTGATGTGACGTAGAGACTAAGTAGAAATAAAAACTTGAGCATGATTTACTACCTTAATTTAGGTAAATTAATATAAATTAAATGTCAAAAATAGGCAATAAAATCTGCTATTACTTCGCTTGAGATTGAGTGGTAGTCTTATATCCCACTGGCTTTATACGATACACTTTTCCGCGGCGTAGATTCTTCGTTTCAAAAAGGCGATCACGGACTTGATAATACCGGAATTGCATTCTCTCTTTGAAAATTTTGAGGCGATCAATAGGTGGGGTAATTGTTCTGCGTCCTTGTTTGGGCCGCGACTCTAAAGAGATCAGATCTTGAGCAGCAAACTTTCCTTGTAAAAGAGCCTGACGAGGATCCCTTTTTTGGTCTTCACGCCATGTTTTAAGGACCTTTTTAGTATAAGGGCGATGATGAGTCGGGGAGGCTGAATGATAATAGGCTACAGCTTTTTGCCATGATTGATGATTTTGTTGAAGGTTTTTTAGAAAGCGCGCAGCATACTCAACATTATGATGAGGATCAAACGCTTGGTCTAGTGTTTCAAAAGCATCAGGGTGATGCAAAAGGTTAATCTGCATAAGACCCACGTCGATGTTTTTTACGCCTTTTGCTTGCAAATCTTCAACGGCTTTAATAGCAAGTTCTTTTGTTGAAAAATAGTGGCCTTGGCCGTTTGCATGAATTACCCAAGGCCAAGTGACGTATTGTTTATCCTTTTCACACCAGCGACCGGATTCGACCTTTGCAATAGCGTGCAACAGGCCTGATGGTATTTTGTGACGGTGCTCAATCAAGCGCATTTGATTCGTATAGTAGTATTGTTGATTTAAAACTCTGGAAAAAAGTGGAGAAGTGATCAGAAAACTGACCACGAGAAAAACAAGTCTGAGAGTCATTTCATTCTCCATTGATTTTTATTAATGCCTATCCCTTGTTAAGCAGTGTTACTTTAAAAGTTTAATAAAATCTTAAATATTTTAAGTTAATTTAAAATTAAAGCTGGATGGTATCTAAAAAGAGGTAAGAAATGAGAACAAAATCCTTTCCAATAAAATATTTAAAGCGCGTATTGCTTGTGATTGCTGCGCTTATGATTACAGCTTTAAGCCTTGCATTTCATCGAGGAACAATCAATGCCAGAATCCCAATTGATTATACCGAAGATCCTTATTCAATCATGGGGACGGACGCTTGTCGGTAATTAAAAAATTAAATTAATCTCTCTAATACATGAAGTCGAAGTTAACGGAATTTTAACCTTTTCTTGATAATTTAATAATATAACTTAATTTAAAAAGAGATTGAATATGAGACACACTTTAGATAAAAAAGTGATAATTTCATTATTACTTATAACTTCTATAATTTTTACTTCATCAGGTGAGGCAGTAACAACGCTAGGGCAAGAAGAAGATGCTTTTGCCAAGATTTGGTCTCATAAAGATAAAGACCTACCCTCAATGAAACTGGATTCCATGAAGCACGCTAAGGGTGAGCTGAAGAAAAATGAGAATATTTCAAAAACAGAAAAATGCTCCTCAAGAAAGTGCTTAACAGAAACTTTAAAACTTCTTCAAAACAGAGACATTATAGGGGCGCGCCTTTATTAAGGAAGGTGCCGAGTTTAAAATAGCACCCTTCCTTTTTTTTAGCCTTTTGAACTTTCTGATATTTTAAGTAGACGGCTCTGGGGTAAGCGTAGGCTTACGTGTTGGTGTTGAAGAGCGAGGCTTTTTAGGCTTATCGTTTGAAGTTGGCATCATCTTCTCAATTTTCTCACCTTTTAAAAGAGCGTTAATTTCATCGCCTGAAAGCGTCTCATATTCTAATAATCCTTTTGCCAAGCCATGTAATTGATCAATATTGTCACTTAAAATCTGACGGGCACGGTCATATGAATTTTCAACAATTTTTCGGATTTCTTTATCAATCTGGTTGGCTGTTGAATCTGAAACATTTTTATGTTGCGTGACAGAATGTCCTAAGAACACTTCTTGTGTCGGTTCGCCATAACTTAAAGGCCCCATGACATCACTCATACCCCATTCAGTGACCATCCGTCGTGCAATTTCAGTCGCATGACGAATGTCAGAGGAGGCTCCCGTTGTAATCTTTTCAACCCCAAAGATTAATTCTTCAGCAATTCGTCCCCCCATTGCAACAGCAAGGTCAGCTAAAAGTTTCGCGCGTGACATTGAAACACGATCATTCTCAGGAAGACGAACGACCATTCCGAGAGCGCGACCGCGCGGAATGATTGTTGCTTTATGGATAGGATCGGAATCAATTGTATGAAGGGCAACAATCGCGTGGCCTGCTTCATGATAAGCCGTTAGCTTTTTTTCTTCATCCGTCATGACCATGGAACGTCTTTCTGGTCCCATCATCACTTTATCTTTAGCATGCTCAAAATCGCTCATAGTGACAGAACGTTTGTTCTGACGGGCTGCGTTAAGAGCCGCTTCATTCACAAGATTCGCAAGATCAGCACCAGAAAAACCAGGTGTGCCACGTGCAAGGACCTTGGCGTCCACGTCATTAGCAAGAGGAACTTTTGCCATATGAACTTTAAGTATTTCTTCACGTCCAATAATATCCGGTAAAGGGACAATCACTTGGCGATCAAAGCGTCCTGGACGCATAAGAGCAGGATCCAAAACATCAGGTCGGTTTGTTGCGGCAATCAGAATGACGCCCTCATTAGACTCAAATCCATCCATTTCAACAAGTAATTGGTTAAGCGTTTGTTCACGCTCATCGTTACCGCCCCCTAAACCAGCGCCGCGATGACGTCCAACAGCATCGATTTCATCAATAAAGATGATACAAGGGGCATTCTTCTTCCCTTGTTCAAACAAGTCACGGACACGACTTGCACCAACACCGACGAACATTTCAACGAAGTCAGAGCCAGAAATGGAAAAGAAGGGCACATTTGCTTCACCTGCAATCGCCCGTGCCAAAAGAGTTTTACCCGTTCCAGGTGAGCCAACTAAAAGAACACCTTTAGGAATCTTACCGCCTAATTTCTGGAATTTTTGAGGATCCTTCAAATACTCAACAATTTCAGATACTTCTTCTTTAGCTTCTTGGCAGCCCGCGACGTCCGAAAACATGACGCGACCGGCTTTTTCATTCAACAAGCGCGCCCGTGATTTTCCAAACCCTAAAGCGCGATTATTACCGGATTGCATTTGGCGAATAAAAAAGATCCAAACACCAATAAGCAATAGCATTGGAAACCAAGAAATCAGTATTTGGAAGAAACTCGAGCCACCTTCTTCTGCTGGTGCGACAGAAATAGCCACGCCTTTTGCAGTTAATTTTTCAACTAGTTGAGGATAATTGGGCAAAATCGTTGAAAAAGAACTTCCATCGGACAATCGTCCATTAATAACATCTCCCTTAATAACGACATCTTTTACGTTTCCTTGTTCGATATCGCTTAAGAATTCTGAGAAAATAAGGCTTTTATTGTGTGGCGATTCCTTTCCGCCTTGGAACATGTGGAAGACGGCTGTAAGAAAAAGGCCAATAATAATCCATAAAACAAGATTTCTACCTAAATTATTCAATTTGTTTTCCTCTGGTTTCTAGCATTTCTTTCTAAATTCATGAAGTGCAGTATGTCTCAATTTGGTTAAGTAAGTATGAATGTAAAACGTGTTAGTGGATAACGTGGTAAAAACTTTATAGCGTGTTCTTCCAAAAGTGTAAAGATTTGGTTTGCGGGAATCTTAAAATAATTTGGAATAGAAATTAGACGATCCTCTTGCCAAAGGCTTGGAAGTGTTAAGGCAACAGGATAGGGAAAGTATTGTTTAGAGTCAGGAATAACCTTTTTTATTGTTTCCCATCCTTTTTGACCTAATGCCTTTAAGGTGCACTGACCTTGCAAAGTTGCAGGGATGTTAATTATGAATCTTTGATCCCACCATGCGGGCATCGAGTTAAGATTATCTGTTAACTGAATTTCATCATGAATTGCACCAGGTTCCCTCATAATTAAAAGAAAGTCTTGTTGGTAAGGAAACACAAGACAGCCGTGTAACGTTCGTGGAGAAGAAAGACTATGAAAATGCTCTATAAATTTTACAAGGCTTTCTCGGGCAGGGGGGTAAGGATTTCTTCCGTAAGTCATAAGAAGCCTTTGCATAATTCCAAGCTGATTTTCAAGCGTAAGTTGGGACCAAGCTGAATGCTTAAGAAGAGCATAACCTTCGGGAAACGGCGTCACAAATCTAGGTATTAGGACATTTAAAGTATCTTCATAAGCAATTCTTTGTTGTCCGCGTGAAAGAATCTCCTTGGAAGAAAATTGAATCTTTTGTTGTCTTAATTCAACCCTTTTAAATTTTGAATTTTGATTGCTGGGATCCTCAATCCAAGTTTGGTTGTGGCTTATTAAAGTCGCTTGGAGGCGTTGTTTAGAATAGGTGAGAAGGGGACGAAGAAGGCGATAGTATGGTTTTTCAACAAGTGCAGACATACCCGCAAGTCCTTCTATGCCTGAATGCTTTTCCATACGCATGCTAATCGTCTCTTGTTGGTCTTCTAAGTGATGACCTAAGAGAAGATGTAAAACACCTTGGAGACGACACCATTCTGCAAGACGTTGGTAACGGGCTTCACGGGCCTTTTCTTGAAGGCGACGCTCTAATTTCGCGTCTGACCAGGTAAGAATAATGGTGTTAATTCCATAGACAGAAAGCCATTTTTGAACTTGATGCGCTTCTTGAGTCGAAGTAGGTCGAAGTTGATGATCGACAGTCAAAGCAGTTAAGGTTCCTCCATGAGTTTTTAGCCATTGGTTGGCTAAAAGGGCTAAGGCAAGACTATCTGAACCTCCAGATACAGCAACTGCAAGATGAGGAGATGTTTCATAAGGCCCAAATTTTGCCATGGATTGAGCAAATTCTTCCTTGGTAATAAGGGGCATTGAAGGCGGTAAATTGGGGCTTAAAATCATGTTTAAAAAGTGTTTTTTTGTCGCTTTTGGGAGTCATTTATGGTACTATAATAAAGATAGAAAAAAAATAAATCTAGAAGAATGGTGTGCCCTTAATTTATTGAAATTTACATGAAAAAAAATCTTGTAATAGGCAACGATTAGGATAGGTTGCATTAAAAGGGTTATTGGACATAATAATATTTGTGCAGGACCATTGATTTTTCTTAAGATCAACGTTATGAAAAGAAATCTCCTTAACGAATTGTTTAGGGTTTTAGTTTAGAGATAGGGTATTAAAAAGCCCTTTTGCGGGCGTGGTGGAATTGGCAGACACACCAGGTTTAGGTTCTGGCGGCGCAAGCCATGGGGGTTCAAGTCCCTCCGCCCGCACCACAATTAAGGTAAACATTTTAGAGACAGGTAACACTTTACATGCAAATGACACAAAAAAAAGTTGATGGGTTATTGCACCAATATCAGCTTACTATTCCAGAAGGAAAAGTCACCGAAAAGATGGATGAACGTCTTCTTGAATTAGGAAAGACAACAAAAGTTGCTGGGTTTCGTCCTGGCCATATTCCTTTGCCTATCTTGCGTCAAAAATACGCTACTTCTGTTAAAAGTGAAGTAATTCAAACGTTATTGGATGAAAGTGTAAAAAATCTTGTTCAAGAAAAAAAATTAAGAGTGGCTGTTCAACCTAAGATTGATTTTGAAAGTGCAGAAGAAGGCAAAGATTTAAGCTTAAATATTTCTTTGGAAGTTCTCCCTGAAATTGAAAAAATCGATCTTGGAAAATACTCTTTCGAGCAAATGAAGACGAAAGTCGACCCTAATAAAGTCAATGAAAGCCTTAAGAAAATGGCGCATTCTTCACGCGAGCATAAGGTCCTTGATGCTGGAACTAAAGCAAAAAATGGTCATGCTGTACGCCTCTCATTCAGAGGAACAATTGAAGACAAAGCAATTCCAGGTGGATCCTCTGCTGATACTGTTTTAGAATTAGGTTCAGGGACTTTTATTCCTGGGTTTGAAGAACAAATTGTGGGTATGAAAGCCGGTGATCAAAAAGATATTTTTGTAACTTTCCCGAAAGATTATGGTTCGCAAGAATTAGCAGGAAAAGAAGCAAAATTTAGTATTAAGATTGCAGAAGTTCTTGAAGTAGTTGAACCAAAAATTGATGATGAATTAGCGACTAAATTAAAATTTAAAAATCTTGCAGAACTTAAAGAGCAAGTCGAAAAAATGATTTCGAAAGAATATGAAGAGCTTTCATTTCTTGATCTTAAACGTAAGGTCCTTGATAAGTTTTCGGAAGATTTTAATTTTGAGCTCCCAAAGAGCTTAGTTGAGCTTGAGTTTCAATCAATTTGGCGTCAGCTTGAGAGCGAGCTTCATCATAATCATGATCACGCTGAGGGAGAAGCTTGTAACCATGCCTTGGACCCCAAAGAAGAAGAAAAACTTCGGAAGCAATATCAAGGCATTGCTGAGCGTCGGGTAAAACTTGGTTTGATTCTTGCTGAAGTTGGACGTGAGCATCAAGTCGTCGTGGCTCAGAAAGAGCTTGACCAGGCTATCTATAATGAGGCGATGCGATACAAAGGGCATGAAATGAAGGTTGTTGAGTATTATCGAAATAACCCACAAGCATTGGCCTCTTTACGCGCTCCCATTTTTGAAGACAAGGTAATTAAGCTCATTGCTCAAAAAGTAAAACTGAAAGAGAAAGAAATCAGTTTTGAAGACCTACAAAAGAGAATTAAAGAAATAACAGAAGGGGAGGAAATGAACTAAGTTCATTTCTTTACTCTACTAAAACGGGAGGATTAAGTGGTAGACGTTATTCATCAATACAATAATACGCTTGTTCCTATGGTTGTTGAACAAACAGCCCGAGGAGAGCGTTCTTTCGATATATATTCAAGACTTCTTAAAGAACGTATTGTGTTCTTAAGTGGAGAAGTGAATGATGATGTTGCAAGTCTGATTTGTGCGCAATTTCTCTTCCTTGAAGCAGAAAACCCTAAAAAAGATATTTCTTTTTATATTAACTCTCCAGGGGGTGTCGTAACGTCAGGATTGGCAATTTATGATACGATGCAATACATTCGTCCAGATGTTTCAACAATCGTCTTAGGCCAAGCTGCCTCAATGGGGTCATTGTTACTTTGTTCTGGGGAAAAAGGAAAACGATATGCTTTGCCTAACTCACGGGTGATGATTCATCAGCCTCATGGAGGTGCAAGAGGACAAGCGACAGATATTGAAATTCAAGCGCGAGAAATTTTGAAACTGCGTGCCCGCTTGAATGGAATCTATGTTGAGCGAACAGGAAAACCTTTGAGCGTTGTTGAAGCTTCTGTTGAACGCGATTATTTCATGTCTGCAGATGAAGCTAAAGAGTTTGGAATTATTGATGAAGTAATGGTTCATCGTGCTCTTACATAAAATGTATAAAATATTTTGAGCGTTAACTTTTTATTATCTGGTTTTTGGCAGTCTGAACTTAGGTAAATGTAGCACAGCAATAAATGAAAGAATAATAAAGGCAAAAAAATGAGTAAAAATGACGATTCCGTTAAAGATACTCTTCACTGTTCTTTTTGTGGGAAAAGCCAGCATGAAGTTAAAAAGCTTATTGCAGGACCAAGCGTATTTATTTGTGATGAATGCGTTGATTTATGTATTGAGATTATTCGTGAAGAAAACAGAGTTGGTGGGTTTTCTTTAAGTGAGGGGGGAATACCTTCTCCAAAGGAAATTGTTGAAGTTCTGAATGATTATGTAATTGGTCAAGCGCATGCTAAACGTGTTCTTGCGGTTGCTGTGTACAATCATTATAAGCGCATTAATACGATTGGTCATTCCAATGAGATTGAACTTGCAAAGTCAAATATTCTTCTTATTGGCCCAACAGGATGTGGCAAGACACTTTTAGCGCAAACTCTGGCGCGGATTTTGGATGTACCATTCACCATTGCTGATGCAACGACACTGACTGAAGCAGGATATGTTGGTGAGGACGTTGAGAATATTATTCTTAAGCTCTTACAAGCTGCTGAATATAATGTGGAAAAAGCACAGCGTGGTATTGTTTATATTGACGAAGTTGATAAAATTTCGCGTAAATCTGATAATCCCTCTATTACGCGTGACGTTTCGGGTGAGGGTGTCCAACAAGCCTTGCTCAAGATTATGGAAGGAACAATAGCTTCTGTCCCTCCTCAAGGAGGACGTAAGCATCCTCAACAAGAATTCTTGCAAGTTGATACGACCAATATTCTTTTCATTTGTGGTGGTGCTTTTGCGGGTCTAGAGAAAATTATTTCTGCGCGTGGTAAAGGATCATCGATTGGTTTTGGGGCTGACGTAAAGTTACCTGAAGATCGTCGTACGGGGGAGGTTTTGCGTGAAATTGAGCCAGAAGATTTACTGAAGTATGGACTTATTCCAGAATTTGTGGGTCGTTTACCTGTGGTCGCAACGCTTGAAGACTTAAATGAGGACTCATTAATAGAGATTTTACAGGCCCCTAAGAACGCTCTCATAAAGCAATATCAGAAACTGTTTGAGATGGAAAAAGTTCGTTTAGAGTTTACGGATGATGCTTTATCAGGAATCGCGCAGAAAGCAATTTCTCGGAATACAGGTGCCCGTGGTCTTCGCTCTATTATGGAAGATATTTTACTTGATACAATGTTTGATCTTCCTGGGCGTGAAGATGTCGAAAAAGTTGTTATTAATCGGGATGTTGTTGAGGGTAAGGTCGAACCGCTTAGAGTCTATAGTGAAAAATTAAAAAGCAAAGGAAGTCAGGGATAGAACTTTTATAAATTTTTATTCCTTTCTTTGATAAGCCTGATTATACTATCTTAATTAAATATCTATAAAGCCATATAAGTTAAAAGGGGTTTGATCCTTGGCAAAAGCAACAAAAGCGTTAGAGCTTCCCTATGGGACCTTGTTACCTGTATTACCTTTAAGGGATATTGTTGTTTTCCCACATATGATTGTCCCTTTATTTGTGGGGCGTGAAAGATCCGTTAAAGCGCTGGAAGCAGCTATGAAAGTGGATCATAGAATCTTATTGGTGACCCAAAAAGAAGCAACAACTGATGACCCTAAAACACAAGATCTTTATTCTTTTGGAACTTTGGGACAGATTATACAACTTTTGAAGCTACCTGATGGAACTGTAAAAGTCTTAGTAGAAGGAATTGATCGCTCTCGTATCTTACGCTTTGATGAAAGCCTTGAGTATTTTCAAGCCTATACCGAGGTGTTGGATGCCGGCATAATTACGCCAACTCCTGAGATTGAAGCGCTTGCGCGAACAACGTTAGGATTTTTCGAACATTATTCCAAACTTAATAATAAAATTCCGCCAGATGTTCTTGTTTCAATCACACGTATTGAACAACCAGATAAGCTGATTGATACAATTGCTGCGCATCTAACCTTGCGTGTAGTCGATAAGCAAAGGCTTCTGGAAATTGTATCACTTCAAGAGCGTTTTGAAAAAATTTGCGCTTATATGGAAGGTGAAATTAGTGTTCTTCAAACCGAAAAACGCATCCGTACACGTGTTAAAAAACAAATGGAAAAATCTCAACGAGAGTATTATCTCAATGAGCAGATGAAAGCGATTCAAAAAGAGCTTGGTGAAAACGAAGAAGGTAAAGATGAAGCTTCAGAGCTTGAGCGAAAAATTGCTAGAACAAAACTCAGTAAAGAAGCCAAAATTAAGGCGCAGACAGAAGTTAAAAAATTAAAAACGATGAGTCCAATGTCTTCTGAGGCAACGGTTGTTCGTAACTACTTAGATTGGCTTTTATCTATTCCTTGGAAAAAGAATACCAAAGTGAAAAATGATCTTAACAAGGCTCAACAAGTTTTGGATGAAGATCACTATGGCTTAGAGAAGGTTAAAGAAAGAATCATTGAATACCTTGCTGTTCAAACGAGGGTTGGAAAACTAAAGGGACCTATTCTATGCTTAGTCGGTCCTCCTGGTGTGGGAAAGACCTCCTTGGGGCGTTCTATTGCGCGTGCAACAGGACGTAATTATGTCCGAGTTGCCTTAGGTGGTGTGCGTGATGAAGCTGAAATTCGCGGTCACCGACGTACTTATATTGGATCAATGCCAGGCAAAATCATTCAGGGAATGAAAAAAGCAGAATCTGCTAACCCTTTATTCCTTTTAGATGAAATTGATAAGCTAGGTGCTGATTGGCGCGGCGATCCTACGTCAGCCTTACTGGAAGTTCTAGATCCTGAGCAAAATAATAGCTTTAATGATCATTATCTAGAAGTTGATTATGATCTTTCTGATGTCATGTTTGTGACGACCGCAAATAGCCTTAATATGCCACAGCCGCTATTAGATCGTTTAGAAATTATTCGATTGCCTGGATATACAGAAGAAGAAAAAGCAGAAATTTGTAGGCGTCATCTCATTCCTAAAGAAATGAATGCAAATGGGCTTAAGGAAGATGAATGGTCAATAAGTGATCAAGCTTTACGGCAATTAATTCGTACCTATACACGTGAGGCAGGCGTCCGTAATCTTGAGCGAGAACTTGCAAATCTTCTTCGTAAAGCAACCAAAGAAATTTTAACAAAGAATGTTAAAAAGATTGAAGTTAACGAAGAGAATCTTGAAACTTATGCAGGGATACCAAGGTATTCTTATGGTGTTTCAGAGAGCGAAGATCTTGTAGGCGTAACAACAGGGCTTGCTTGGACGGAAGTTGGGGGCGATATCTTAATGATAGAGGCCGTTATGCTTCCTGGGCGAGGAAAAATAAAGACTACAGGTAAACTTGGTGAAGTTATGCAAGAATCTGTTCAAGCAGCTGCCAGCTTTGTTCGTTCTAGAGCCATTCAATTTGGTATAGAGCCCTCCTCATTTGAAAAACATGATATCCATGTGCATGTTCCTGAAGGGGCAACACCAAAAGATGGTCCTTCTGCTGGAATTGCAATGTGTACTTCCATCGTCTCTGTTTTAACAGGAATTCCGATTCGTAGAGATATTGCTATGACTGGTGAAGTTACTCTTCGAGGGCGGGTTTTGGGAATCGGAGGCCTTAAAGAAAAATTGTTGGCTGCTTTGAGAGGTGGCATCAAAACAGTTCTCATCCCTCAAGATAATCAAAAGGATTTAGCCGAAATTCCTGAGATTGTAAAAAAAGGCCTGCAAATCATTCCTGTTAAGAATGTCGAGGAAGTCATTAGGAATGCTCTCATCCGGGTACCAGAACCAATTGATGTGAAGGCATCTCTTGACAATCGTCAACAAGAACCTTTTAAACCTCATTCTTCGCAAGAATTAACTTTTTAAGTTTTTTCTTTAACTGAAAGAAATTATAAAAATTTTAATTAAAAGTGCTCTGGAAAAAGGGTCGAATAATTTTAATGTCTAACGCGATCAACTGAAGTGACTAAGGAAGATGCGCGTAGGCTTGCGATAATAGTTCCTAAGTGATCAGCATTTTTAACTTCAATATCAATAATGAATTCAAAAAAAGTATCGCCACGATGACTGATTTTAAGGTTGGCTATGTTGGCATTGTGTTTACTGATAATAGTCGTAAGATTTGCAAGAGCTCCAGGTTGGTTGCTAACAACAACATTTGCTCGGGCAAGATAATGTTTTTGTTCATTATGTGAATTCCAACCCACATCAATCCAACGTTCTGGTTCATTCGCATAATTATTGAGGTTTTCACAATCATAAGTATGAATAGTGACCCCTGTTCCCGTCATAACGATTCCAACAATTTTATCTCCTGGCAAGGGATGACAACATTTCGCATAATGGACGGCCATACCTGGAATAAGGCCGCGAATAGAGACGCTAGCATCATTTTCCTTGGGGATGAATTTAGCTTTAGAAATAATAGGTTTTAGTTCGCTTGGGTTCTTTGATCGAAATTCAGGGTAGGCGGCCCGAATAATTTCATAACTTGTGTATTGGCCTTCTCCAATAAAGGAAAATAAATCATCTAAAGTTTGACTTTTAAACTTCGAGAGAATTGGTTCAAGAACTTTTTCAGAAAACTCTAAATTCTCATGATCAAAAGATTTATGAAGAATAGATCGACCTAATTCAATATATTGTGTGCGCTGTTGTGTCCTAATGAAGCGCCGAATATGTGCACGAGCTTTTCCTGTGACAACAAATCGTTCCCAGGTGGGTGAAGGTGTTTGTGATTTCGAGGTGGTGATTTCGACTTGGTCTCCGTTATTAAGAACAGTGCGTAAAGGGACCATTCGACCATTTATTTTCGCTCCAACGCAGTGATTACCAACGGCCGAGTGGATGGCATAACCAAAGTCAATAGGTGTCGCTCCGCGAGGAAGTGATATCAGATCTCCTGCGGGTGTAAAACAAAACACTTGGTCTTGGAACATTTCAAGTTTGGTATGTTCAAGAAATTCTTCAGGTCCAGCAGCATGTTCTAGAATTTCAAGAAGGCTGCGCAACCAATGATATTGTTTGAGATCTTTATTTTTACCATGTTTATATTGCCAATGAGCTGCAACACCATAATCAGCAATAGTATGCATTTCATGAGTTCGAATTTGTATTTCAATTCGATGTTTTAAAGGACCGATTACGCTTGTGTGAAGGGATTGATAATTGTTTGGTTTAGGGGTGCTGATATAATCCTTAAACCGTGAAGGAATAACAATATAACGACTATGGATAATTCCTAAGGCATGATAACAATCAGGAAGAGTATCAACAAGAATCCGAAAAGCCATAATATCTGAGAGCTGTTCGATGGCTACATTTTTTCGATGCATCTTTCGCCAAATAGAGTAGGGTGTTTTAACGCGCCCTGACACATCAACTTTAAGATTCGTTTTTTTGAAAACCTGTTTGAGCTCTTTAATAATATTTTTAACAATGTCTCCGCCTTCTTTCTCAAGGAAATTTAAGCGTGTAACAATAGATTGACGAGCATCAGGATTAAGAACTTTGAAAGAAAGGTCTTCAAGTTCATCTTTAATATGGTGCATCCCAATACGTTCTGCTAGAGGAGCGTAAATCTCAATTGTTTCTCGGGCAATGCGTCGACGCTTTTCCTCAGAAGAAAAATGATGAAGCGTTCGCATATTGTGAAGCCGGTCCGCCAGCTTAACCAGCAGGACACGAATGTCATTTGACATGGCAAGAACAAGTTTACGTAAGTTTTCTGCTTGTTTTGTTTGAGAGGATTGCAATTCAATCTGGGTTAGTTTTGTGACACCATTAACAAGACCTGCAATTTCTGCTCCAAATAATTTACGGATTTCTTCAAGTGTTGCTCCAGTATCTTCTACAGTATCGTGCAGAAGGGCTGTTATGATAGTTGCTCCATCCAACTTCATATCAGAAAGTATGCCTGCAACTTCAAGGGGGTGAGAAAAGTAAGGATCGCCCGAGGCACGTACTTGCTCTTCATGCACTTTCATAGAAAAGAGATACGCTCGATTAATTTTTTCTTCATCGAGTGTAGGATCATATGATCGAACTTTTTCAATTAATTCAAGTTGCTGAATCATGGTGCTGCTTTTTATCTTTTACGCAAACACCAGTTTTAAAATTTCTGTAAATTTTACTCGCTGTGTTTACGCTTATACTAAGTCTATAATAACAGCTTCACTAGGCTAAAGGGAAGGATTTTCGTTATTTTCTTCTTCTAAATCTTCATCTTCATCGGAATCATCTTCGTCAAATGAGGATACAGGAGCTTGTTGAAAACGTAATGTTTCTTGTGCAACAAAGTCTGAAATCTCGTCTTCTTGAGGATCATTTTCAACTTGAATACGAAAAGAATTGATTAAACTATCCTTAAGATCATTTGCTTTTACAGTATTGACTGCAATTTCTCTTAGAGCAACGACTGGATTCTTATCGTTATCTCGTTCTACGGTAAGTGCAGAGCCAGCTCCAATTTGACGCGCACGTTGGGATGCAACGAGAACTAATTCAAATCGATTTGAGATTTTACGAACACAATCTTCAACAGTTACGCGTGCCATGAAATTTCTTCCTTAATTGAGAGAAGTATTAACCTTGTCTCGCTTTGAATCGAGGATTGGTTTTATTAATAATATAATTTCTACCACGACGACGAATGATACGACAATCTTTATGTCGTGTTTTCATTGATTTCAATGAGTTAACAATTTTCATTTGATAGTCTCCAGTCTCATCTTTCAATATTAGCGCTATATATGCTTTGGAAGCAAGCGATTGTCAATCCTTTTTATGCTTTTTATCTATTTCTTCTCTTTCTTCTCTTTCTTCTCTTTCTTCTCTTTCTTTTTTTATCTGTATCAAACTTATTTTAAAGCTCGGCTATAGAATTGCGCTGAAGTGTCTTATCTATCAACTTTATGCGGGTAATATGTATCAAAGTGGTTCGTCAAATTTATTAAATGCTCTCAAGAAGTCAAATTAATTGATAAAAGAAAGCTTATATAAAAAACGTTTATGGCTTTTAAAAAAGTGCTAAACATAATTTAAATCCTTTTAGAACTTAGTACCTATTTTGAGAGAAAACTCCATAGCTCTATATTTTGATCCTATCTGTGAATCAACAGCTGCTGAGACGAAGAAGTTTGAATTTGATTTGTAATCAAGGCTTAAGCCTGGCGAGACTTGATGCTGCGTTTTATTGGTCCCTGAAGCCAAGAAGGTGCCGGGTTGCCCTACAAGATTCGCTGTGATCTTGCCTTTCTTGAGGGGATGCTTATTCACATATGAAAGCTTCACTTTTGCTGTAATGATTCCTTCTTCTTGCTTGAAGTGACGATAGAAGTTAAGACCTGGCTCTGTTCTAAGCGCTGTGTTGGTCTTGCTTCTAATGTGAAGGTTCAAAGCCCCTGCTTCTTTTTCTGTATAGCTCTTTTCATGAATATGGATGTAATCACCTCGAACGAAAGGCACGACATCGATTCCATTGAAGAGGGTAAAGCCATGACCGACTTCAAGACTTGGGGCGAAGACATAGCCATCATGACGGCTTCTTGCTGTTCGGTCGATCGTGCCAAAGGTCATCCGGCGACGGATGTTATAGCGGTTATAAGAGCCTGTTAAGGACGCATTGATATAGAACTGATTATGGAACCAAGTACTGTAGAGGCTGGTAACATAATCTTTAATCTTGCCTTTCGAGAGAGCGTCCGTCCACTTAATACGGCTTTGATCATACCCAAAGGATAAGCCAACAAACAGATCAGGTCTTAGTTTATAATCCACCCCGATGAGAGAACCGGCCATCTTATTGCGATATCCCATATCGATACGGGTTGCTTTTTGACGCGAGGTATTCCCGAAGCCTTGGATCCAGACTCCTCCTTTAGGTCCTGTCATAATAGCACTGTCTTGCATTTGCTGACCAATATTCATCGCCATGGCTGGACTATGGATGCGTGGATCATCAGCTCTGATTTGGCCAAAAGCTTGCTTGAGTTGATTAATAAGCGTTGTTGCTTTTTGCGTTCTTGTGGTTGTGAAGGAAGCGCTGGCTGTAGGAGAAGTCATCATATCGCGCAAGTAATGCATTCTAAAACCATTGATCTCATTGATAAGGCTTGCTGTTTCTTCGGTTAATAAGAGCTCATCTGGCGAGATCTCGGAGAAGAAGTTGGTAATGCCTTGGGCATCCGGTGTGGCATTAAGCATAGAGAGGATGTTCCTTAAGTCAGGATCAGCGACCGGTTGAGGTAAGGTATCAAGGTACTGGACGACTTCACGGATATTAGGATTATCGGTGATAGGATTAACGATATCTTTGAAAGGAACATAGTCAACATCGAGGAAGACCTTTTTTGGATCTTTCTGATAATCAGCTGTCCAAGCGAATCTGACATGAGAGCTTTCGATGGCACCGAACTGACCATTGACAGGGTTGTCGGACTCTAAGACGAGGAAAGGTTCATGATTCTCATAAGCATAAGTATCACCAGGGACGACATCAACTGAGAGGATGCTGTTGTTCAAATGAGCGATTCCATCGACTTGAAGTTTATTAGAGGTATTTGGGTTGATGGCTATTTTGGTGATACCTGCTGATGAGGGGAGAAAGTCTCCTTTAAGGGTGAAAACATTCACAGGGTCACTGGGTGTTACTGTGCCATTGTTCACAACTGTGCCGACAGAACCAACACCCGTCAAAACCGTACCTGAGCCAGCAGTGACATTGCCTATGGATCCATTAACTACGAGAGTTCCTTGGTTAACAAATGTCTCGCCTGCGTAATCATTCATTTGTGTTAACGTGAGAGGAGCTGTTCCTGTTTTATTAAAACCGCCATTGCCCACAATCTTTGTCTTGATAATTGTTGGAAAGTCAGCTTGCACAGTTGCAATCCCACTTTGTAAGTTGATTGAATTATTGCCACTCAACGTTAAAGGTGTCCCAATGCTGAGAGTTGCTTGATCATAAATTGTAATAGGTCCTGTTCCCATGCCGGAAGGTGAAGAAATCCTGACGCCACCTTCTTCAACAAATAAGCCACCACTAAAAGTATTAGCCCCTCTGAAAGTAAAGAAAGCAGGTCCCTTTTTAACAACTTTACCTCCATTACCATTAACTCTTCCTGAGAATGCTGAGGGTTGATTTGGGTCTGGCATTTTTATAGTAAGTGTCTTATTGCCTAACTCAACACGGCTGTTTGGAGAAGGAAAGCTGGTTTGAAGAGTAGTAACTGTTTGATCTTGCTCACTCATATCAAAAACAGCATTATTGCCGTTTATAGTGAGAGAGCTAATTGAAGGAAGAGTACTTCCTGCTTTCATCTTTAGTATCGTGTTGTTAATAAACCAAGAAGGAGTATTAAGATTCTGACCACCTAAAGTAAGATTAGAATTTATCATAATTGAAGAACTAGCTCCGCCTTCAAGAACGCCATCAAATGTAGAGGCAGAAGGACTATAGAATGATAGCTCTTGATTACCCCATTTAAAAGTTGTGTCTGCCACACCATTTAATGAACCAAGATCAATAACAGGACGAGCATAATATTCAGCATTAAAAGTAGCGTCTTTCTCTGCCAGAATAATGTTCGTTCCAAGAGGTATTGATGCACTTGAGGTGAGTTCTGCTGTAGCTTCTTTATTGATTTGAAGGTTTCTTGGAATAGTACCGCCAAGAGTTAAAGTTGCGTTATCATCAACGATGACAAAACCATTCCCAGAGTTAAGGAAATCACCCATAAAATTCGAGTTTTTAGTAAGAGTAAGAGTTTTATTAACAACCCAAACTTTGCTTCCTTGTACACCATTAAGAGCGCCCAATTTAACTGCTGGTGAAGCGAGAGAAATATCAAATATTGTTCCAAAAGACTTTAAACTAACATCGCTTCCGTTAGCAAGATTGCCATTCCCTATTAATGATATTCTTGAGGTGTCATAAAGCTCAAGACCTCCTTTAAAGAGATGAGGCTCAGTTAAATTAAGACTTCTGCTTCCCTTAATCAAAAGCTTATTGTCACCATCAATAACAGATGAAATTGCTGCAGGAGCATTCGGTAAAGAGCCTAAATTAAAGGTTACGCCTTGGTTGTTCGGTCCTGTATTAAGCGTTATTGGATTAGTAAGATTAACAAATCCTAATTCTAGAGTTGTTCCATCTTCCATTATCACAGCAGGGCTTGTGCCAGTTACAACGTTTCTACCTAAAGCCTGGTTATTTGTAACAACGACAGTTCCCTCCTTAATTGTTGATCCCCCTGTATAAAGGTTCTCTCCTAAGGGATACCAAGTTCCACTGCCTTGTTTTACGATTTTGCCATCAACGCCGGAGATGACACCAGAGAAACTGGAGTCGTTTGCCGTTCCAAAGGTAAGGGTCTTATTGCCTAATTGAATAGATGTGCTTGTAACGCCGTTAATATTGCCCAATGTTTGATTGCCTGCTGACATATCAAAAATAGAGTTAGCATCTAGAAGAGACAAATTATGATTTGCGCTTGTAAATAAGTTTGCAATTCCTGCTGTAAGGGTCGTGCCGCCTTGGACATCAGTTCCGCCGGAATAAGAAGCTTGGCCCCCCAGAGTTAAGGTGCTTCCTCCTTGTGCAATTAATTTCATGGGACCATTATTTTGTGAGATGGTACCAGACAAAGTGGTAGAATTATTCGCAGTATTAATTGTTACGGATCCAAAAGTAGCAAGAGAGCCTGAATCAAGAATGAAATTATTTGCAAGGATTAAACCATTCAGGCCAGATTGAAATACAGTGCCATTTTTCATGGTTACAGAACCTGTGCCTAACGCATTATTATGAGCGGCAACCACAGTACCTTCTTCAATTGTTGTGTTATCGTCATAATCATTATTTTCTGAAAGCGTAAGTGAACCTGATCCTTTTTTAATAAAACCAATCCCTCCAGAAAGTTTTCCTGATATTCCTCCATTGTAAGTGCTTGTATCTAGAGTAGGTATAGTTGCAAAAAATGTAAAATTATTAGGCAGAGTGACAGCTGATCCCCATTGAAGAGTTGAACCGTCTTGTATAGATACATTCCCTGAACCAAAAGGAGAATTTGCATTAAATTTAACTGTTGCTTGGCTCGTGAGGGATGTCGAGCCAATATAAGAGTTACTTCCATTTAATACGGTTGTACCAGGACCTGAAATCGTTAAGTTTCCGTTTCCTGTTACTGGTTGTGTGATTGTAAATATTTTACTACCGCGTGTAATTATTGTTCCATTATCATTATCAAGAGAAATATTCCAATTGACTGTTGCATTGCTATACGTATCAAATGTGCCCCCCTTAAATTTAAAATTACCTGTTCCAGTAGGGATAGAACCAGTATCATAATTAGTAAAGGTACCACTGTTAGTAAGAGTGCCATAAAGAACCCAGAATCCTTGGTTGTCTATAAAACCAGAGTTTTCAGCAACGGCCCCAGAAGATATAACAAGATTAGAGACTCCATTAACGCTGCTAGGTAGAGTTACAAATCTAGCTCCTGGGTGCACTTTAAGGCTAGCACCACTTTGAAAAGTAAGCGATGTATTATTAATCGTAAAAGAACCTGCTTGGACATCAACGGTCTTATCAATTGAAGTGGATGAGATATTTAGCTTAAGATCCCCACCTCCTATTTTAGTAAGCGTGTAGGGATCGTTGTTAGACTCACTTATAAAAGAGCGTTGAACAGTTAGAGTCTGACCATTCTCAACATCAATTATACCTCCCTGTGGCGAAAGTTTAACGACATTAGGATTTGGAGAAACACTTGCTGGGATTGTTGCGTTTGAATAAACCTTTAAAGTTCCGCCATTAAAGGTCCAGCTATCAATTTTAAACTTGCTTCCCGACAGTTCAAGTGTTCCGCCAGTCTTAAGTTCGAGCTTGTCGGCCTCAAGAGCGTTGCCTGATATTCCAGCAGTATTGCCTAATGATAATGTTGCACCGTTAGCAATGCTTAAGAGTCCTGCATTGTTAGAATCAAATCCTACAAGTTCAGCAGTAATATCATTATTTGTAGAAGGATCATCGTACTTAGAAACCCGTAACTGGCGATTGATCGGATTTGGAAGTTGCGGATACGCGGAATCGAGAACAAGGCTTTGATTGAGACCAGACAGACTTAAGGTTTGTAAAATTGATTTTCCGGATTCAACCCAAGCAAACTGATCAAAATAGATTCGAATTGGACCGAGTGAATTCTCTACGCCGCCAACAACATAGACTTGTCCCGTGGCTGGGTTAATAGAGACGCCTGTTGGGGTTGGAACATTATATTGTTTGGCAGGAGAGTCAGGAATCTTTGCAAGTAAGCGGCCACCATTTTCCGCATCAGTTACCCACATAGGAGTCTGTAGGGAATTTACCACAGCGATAGCTGAAGGTTGATTTAATACGTAAGTACCAATAGCATTATAATTATACTCCTGAGTTGTTCCAGTGGCATTATATATTTTAATTTGATTATTGCCGGTGTCTGCAATAAGAACACTTCCACTAGATTGATGTACGGCGATTCCTTGAGGTTGTGCAAGGCCACCAATTATAGGATTATTAGGAACTGGAGCTAAAGTTGAGGCGCCATACAGGTTTACTGTACCTGTTTGTTCCTGAAGAACATATGCGCGCGGTGGATTGATTTGATTATTAATAGCAATACCTATTGGTCGTGTTCCGGCTCCAGTAGAAATAGGAGTTACTGGATTGTGGTCTTGATCATAAATGAGGACTTGATTTAGGCCTCTATGGGCAACCCAAAGATAGTTTGAATTTGGACCAATCGCCATTCCACATGGAGAATTCAGGCTTGTTATTGAGTTAGGGAGGTTTATGGATTGTCCTGTATTATTAAAAGGTAATACTTTTCCACCATCTCTATCTGAAACATAGACTCTTCCTAATTGAGAATCAGAAACAACTCCGAAAGGTCTTATAAATTGATTTGAGTTAAAACCAATGTTGCCATAAGTAGCGACCAAAATGGGGTCGGCTTGCACAAGGGTCGCCTTAAATACAAGCGTTGCAAATATGATGAATTTTTTTAACGGCTCATTAAATAACGTCTTAATTTGATTCTTCATAATTTCCCCCTAAGTTCCCTAGCAAACTATAATTCATGTATTTCACAAAAAGTCCATAATATGTGTAGATTTAAGATAATTTTAGTTAAAAATTTATTAAACAATTTCTTTAAATATAATTTTTTTAAAATTAGGAGATGAAAGAGAATAGAGCCAGTGAAAAAAAAAGAGAAGAATCGGTTTGTAACAGGGGGGAGAAAAGGGTAACCGATTCTTCTTTATTGTTCCTTGAGTTGTTTTATGCAACCTTGGAATACTTAAACCATACTTCAACGCCTTAGAAGATGACTATTTCTAATTTGATATATGAGATTTGCATATATGCATACCTCAAGAATAATAGCCCATAATATTTTACTATTCCAGTAAATTATTACTATAAATCAAATATTAAACCTATCATATACTGATATGCCATTTAAAATTGTTATATTGACAAGGTAGCTAGAAAATAGTGAAGTGGAGGCATTATGGATCTTGCGCATTTAAAAATATTTTACATGATTGCCCGTGAGGGAAGCCTTACCAAGGCAGCTTATCTCTTAAATACCAGTCAATCTTCTTTAAGTCGGACTTTGCAAACGCTTGAGTATTATGCAAAAGCACAATTGTTTGAAAGACATGCCAGAGGCCTTAAATTGACACCACAAGGCGAAAAAGTGTTTCAACATGCCCAGAAAATGGTTCAAGAACATGAAGCTTTTAAGCATTCTTTTTTTGATCAAAACAATGAGATGGAAGGAGAATTAAAAATTGTTTCAACTCCTTATTTGGCTGAAATTGAGTTAACCCCAAATTTATTACTCTTCTTAGAAAAGTATCCAGAAATAAGTATAAATGTTCAAACTGCAACTCAAGATTTTGATATTGAAGGGGCAGATGTTGCTATTAGATCTTTTATCGCCGATCGTCCAGAATTAGAGCAATTTCATTTATTAACCCATCATCATAAACTCTGGGCTAGCCCAGAGTATTTGGAAAAATTTGGTATACCTCAAACACCAAAAGATTTAGATAATCATCGATTATTAGCTTTTACTTTAGATAAGCAGAAAAATCTTTCTTTTAGCTATTCTCTCAAGTGGCTTTTAAATATAGGTTGTGAAACAGGTCAAAGAAAACCTTTTTTTCAAATTACATCTCAAGGTGCACTTTTGAAGGCTGCGTGCGAAGGTTATGGTATTTTACAATTTCCCAAAGAATGGGTAAATCTTCACAAGGCCAACTTAGTTGAAGTATTACCCGATCTTGAGGTTCCTATATCTAAAATTTATTATATTTTTGATAAAAAACGTAAGAAGTCTAAAAAAATTTTAGCTCTATACGATTATCTTTACAAAGTTTTAAATTGTGTAAATAAATAAATTTTACTTTATTTTAGCAAAAGACATTGCCATCGTTGGGTAAGGGCAGTTCCTATTTAGAATCTTTCTCATAGCCTCTCTCCTTTTAAAATATTAAAAACCAAATACTTAAGCCATAAATTTATTTTGCTAGGCTAAGTGTTGTTTCACATATTTTATTATTTGAGAAGCACAATAAAATTCTATGGCGTATGCATTTTTATCATAACTTAAAATTTTAAATAAATAAAGTTTAAATTTTAATTAGTTTGCCAATAAAAATGTACCTACTATTTGCTTTTAAAGGCAGTCATGAACTGTAATTGCTTAACAAAGAAAGAAGAGAAGAATCGGTTTGTAACAGGGGGGAGAAAAGGGTAACCGATTCTTCTCATGTAGGCCGTTTATTTCGGCGCCACAAGTACAAGCTACTAAATTGCTTTTCGAAGAACCACTGTTCTTTTGAGATAATAGATATGCATTTTAGATATAATATAAAAATAATTAGCCCATAATTAGTCTACATAAAGAAATATTTTTGTTATTTTTTAAATATTTAATATTATCTACTACTGATATTTCATTATTTTATCTTATGTGCTTAAATAGGATAAATAAAGGGAAACTTATGGATCTTGCAAAGCTAAAAATTTTTTATACCGTGGCACAATGCGGTAATTTAACAAAGGCAGCCGAGGTCTTAGGCACGAGCCAATCGTCTTTAAGCAGGTCTATGCAAAACTTTGAATATCAAATGAAAGCAAAGCTGTTTGAAAGACATCCAAGGGGTCTAAATTTAACTTATGAAGGTGAAAAGCTTTTTCAGCATGCTTCTAAATTGATGCAGAAAAATGAAGATTTTCTAAAATCTTTTTATATGAAAGAAACAGTAACTAAGAATGACCTAAAAATTATTACCACACCTCATGTGGGGGCGTCATGGCTGATGAGTTATCTTAAAGAGTACATGAGCCTTTATCCTGAAGTTAATATTAAAATTTTATGTAAAACGGAAAACCTTGATTTACAAGAAGCTGATGTTGCTATTTGTACCTATATTCCTCATCACCCAAATTTAATACAGCATCCCTTAAAAGCATTTCCGATGGGATTATGGGCAAGCCCACAATATATTGAGAAATATAGAAGACCTAGAACAATTGAGGAGCTTGATGATCATAAAATTTTGGCTTATACACAAAACTTAACTGATCCTTATGGTAATTTTAGCTGGATTTTGACACTCGGCGCCAAGCCCCATCAGATTCGAAAACCTTATCTTGAGATTAATAGTTTGGAGGGTCTTATTAATGCAACAATTGAAGGTATTGGAATAGCTCAACTTTCAAAAGAGTGGGTTCTTGTTCAAAAATCAAACTTAATAAACTTATTTCCAAATCTTATAGGGCCAGTTGTTGAATTGCATTATATATATAAAGAGCACATGAAAGATATTAAAATGATAAAGACTTTTCGAGATTTCTTGTTGCAAAGAGTAAACTCTTTATCTTTACCTTAAGATAAAAGGAGGAATTAATGGATTTGGTTAAGTTAAGAATTTTTTATACTGTTGCAAGATTTGGTAATTTAACAAAAGCTGCAGAGTTTCTAAATACCAGCCAATCTTCATTAAGTAGATCAATGAAAGAGTTTGAAAGCCAAGTTAAAATGAAGCTTTTTCAAAGGAATGCTAGGGGAGTAACTCTGAGTTTAGAGGGAAGAAAAATTTTTCAGCATGCTTCAGAGCTGATGCAAGAAAATGAAGAATTCTTAAAAAATTTTAGAAATAACGATAAAGAAGTTAGAGGAGAATTAAAAATTGTTACAACACCTCATATGGGAGCTTCTTGGCTTATGCAGTACTTAAATGAATATCTTGAGCTTTACCCTGAAATAAACATTAAAATTTTATGTAAAACGGAAAATCTTAATCTTCAAGAAGCAGATGTTGCTATTTGTACTTATATTTCGCATCATCCTAATTTAATTCAACATCCTTTAAAGTCTTTACCTATGGGATTATGGGCAAGCCCTCAATACATTAAGGAACATGGAATGCCTAGATCTATTGATGACCTTGATAACCATAGAATTCTAGCGTACACACAAAATCTTACCGACCCTTATGGTAATTTTAGCTGGATTCTAACACTAGGTGCTAAAACTCATCAAATTCGTAAACCTTATCTTGAGATTAATAGCTTGGAAGGATTAATTAATGCAACCATTGAAGGAATTGGAATAGCTGAACTATCAAAAGAATCTCCATTGGTACAAAAATCAAATTTGGTGAATTTATTTCCAGAACTTCAAGGGCCAATGATTGATATACATTATATTTATAAGGAAAGCTTACAAAATGTAAAATCAATAACATCTATGAAGGATTTTTTAATCCAAAAAATAAATGCAAATATGTAAAATTGCTTCCAGTTTAATTCTTAATTACACTAAAAATATGCATAGGATAAAAAATGCCAGTATTAAATCGAATTTTCTTCATTTGCAAACCTTTAAAAAAGCTAAAAGCATAAATATTTATAAAATTTCTTGAGTTGAGAAGCATAATAAATTCCTACTTACTATGCATTTTTGTCATAACTTAAAATTTTAAATAAATAAAGTTTAAATTTTAATTATTTCTCACGGTTAGCCATAGCTGTTCTAAAAATTAAAATATTTGGCTAAAAATATAGCTTTTTCAATAAAATAAAATTTTGTTAAAGGGTCAAATGGAAAAAAATATTGACCTGAGGCAAGACTATGCTAACTTGGCAAGAGTTTGATTTTTAAAGGGGAGATCCAGATGACGTTTATAAGAACTTCAACGACCTTTTTTGCCTTAATTTTTAGTGTTCAAATCGCGATAGCCTCAGGACCGACTTTATTGGAGGATGAAGCCACGAGTCGTGCTCTTGTCTCTGCATCTCAAATAAAGACTGAAGAGTCTTCAACAGCGAGTAGTTGGTGGGGATTAGGTTCATGGGTGGCCTCTGCCAAAAACGTGGTTAAAACTTTATTCTCTGGTGCGCCAAAAAAAGAACTTTCTTGGGAAGAGCGTTGGGATAGGATTGTAGAGGATGCATGGCAACAAACTTTAGACTATCACCAAAATAATTTTGGACAGGTTGAGAGCGTTGCAAAGGTACTTTTTACAAATCCTCAGGAGCGAGAAAAACTTCAAAGGATACTTAAGTTAGCAGAAAACGAAGGCATAGACATTACTGAAAAAGAACAATTAGCTTCTTTAACCCAGGCAGAGAATTTGGCATTTTTGGAAGATATTCAGTCATTAGAAATAGGACTGATTGCAACTTTAATTTGTAATAACATTAGGACGAAAGAAGATTTTCCGCAATTTGGAAACTTATTAAATCAACTTTATAAAACAGTAGAGGACAAAGCGGACCTTAAAGAAGAGGCCTTTTTTAGAGCTGGTAAGCAGATGTTTAATTATCTTCAAAAAATAAGAGAGCTGAGGCGATCAGAAGGACAACTCCCCTATTTAAAGCAAGTGGGTTTGGATTTTTATACTCAACTTGATGGGGGGACACTTTCATCTTTTTCTAAGTACAAATTGGATAAACTTGGAATTATGTATTTCGCGGATGCGAACAGAAGTTCTCGGAGAGGGAGAGGGTCGTCTTCTTTCAGTTATGGTAAAGCAGTTGGAGCAGGCGTACTTAGCCTTATGATTATTAGTGGGGGAGTGTTGCCAGGTGTTGGGGCAGTGCTTCCTCAACCGACAGTACTGACCAATGCGTGTCGTGGGACGGCAATTGAATGCTTAAGTGTTTTCAGGCCCGCCGTTGGGTTTGGCACGCAGGTTGCTTATTTTGTGCAAACGTTGGGAGCAGATTATAATTCCACGATTTTTGATATGCAGAAGAGCTCTCTTTCAACGGCTTATAGTGATGCGGGAGGTGATGTAGGTGGTTTGGAGGGCGTTTATGGAATTTATGCAGAAGTTTCTTCTTGGAATAATCCAACGATTCCTTCTACGAATGTCACAAGAGTTTTAATGACAAGTGGAGCTAACACCAAAGGAGTTATTTATCAACCAGGAAGTGCAACTCAACATACTGAAACATCTTTTGATAACACACCTTTAAATCCATTCAATATTGTCACAACACCTGGTGTTTCTGGCTCAATCAACCCTTATTACTATGAGCTTGCCGTAGCTGGAGACAGGTGGTTTCTGATGACTCAATATACTGACAACCAAACAATTGTTGTATCAGAGGTCTTTAGACCCGCAGCTGGCGCCCCTTTTCTTAAATCTTACGCAAACATGGTGATTACACCACAAAGCGCTTCGTGGAAGATTAATCTTGCGGCGCTTCAATCTGCTTATGTTGCCCCCGGAACGCCATCACGTGTCACCAGTCAACAAGGCTTTACGGCAGATCAATTGCAAGCCTCTTATTATACAGGTTCTGTTGCAAGTAACGACTGTGCAAGCTCGATCACAATTCAACAGTTCTTAGCTCAAAATAACATTGATTTAAGTGCATTAATTAATTGTCTGCAAAACTCGGGTTATAACCCTCTTTCTTGTCGGACCATCTCAAATCCTTTCGGGGGTTATATCCAGTTACTAAATTATTATATGATGAATGGCGTTGAATTACATGAAGTTGTAGTTAGTGGAAGCACTTATACGCACGATATCTACACTTCAACTGGAGCTTCTAGTATGAGTAGAATGCGTCATACGTTTGATTGGAAAGCTCAGGGAGTTCCAACAACAACGACAACGGCTGTTCCCCAATCTTTAAGTTCACGTCAAGGAACTTTACCAAACAATGGAGCAATACGTAAATTTGCAGTATTTTACTATGGTGGTAGTGATTCCGCAGAGCCAGCAAACGTCATCAAAGTAGATGAGACTGGCGCAGTGGGTTACGGAACGTATTTTGGGACTAACAGATGCGGAACTAAAAAGCGTGATGTTGCAGAAGAACAGCTCCAAACAAAGATCGAAGTTGTTGAAAGAAGGGCAAGACTAAACCTTGATGAATTTAAGGCGCGCCAAGCAGAAAGTCAGACTTTTGTTGATAGTCTTAAAGGTTGGTTTGGATTTGGTTCTCCTATTGCTCAACCTCACCATTCTTGGGGACCTGAAAAATGGTATCAATTCTGGCAATCTGCTTCTTTGGCAGGAGGAAAGCAACTACAAGGCGTAACCTTATACCAAGGTGATGAAGGTCTTGAGCATAATTTCCTTTTCTCAGTGAACAATGGCCAATTTGAAGTGTTCTGCCGTAGTGCAAATAGCTCTAATGCAGTTGCTAATAATGGAAAAGTAAAAGTAATGTAGATTAATGAGGCCTTTAGGGCCTCATTGAATACCCTCAATAAAAATATTAAAGGAGAAAAGTTCTGTGCTTCAGTTAAGACGCCTCATTTCATTATGCTTGTCTATCAGTCTTATTTTTGGGGAGATTGTGACTTCAACTCATTCTTATGCTTCTTCTACTGATTCAGACCTTACCTCTACGGCGCGCAGACGCCATAGACCTGCCCATGAAGATGTTAATAATAGTGACCTAGATGTTGAGAAAGCTGAGCAAAAATTACTCAAAGAAAAGTTTCATAAGGAAAACAAAAAAAAATTAGGTACGTCTATTTGTTGTGGAATGACATCATTTGTATTTTTAGCAGGCTATATGGGGCTTTGGATTATGTCTCATACGCCTCAGCCTTTATCATCTTCAAAAATATATCATGTCGAGGATTTGACAAAAATTCTTAATCAACAACGTTCTTTTACAAATTCTGCTGCTTTTAGCACTCTACAATATACTGTTCTTTTTATGGCTGTAGGAACAATGATCGTGAGTGTATACAAGTTATGGCAAGTAAGAGATAGATTACCCTCCTCTAAAGACTTGAAAAGAAAAGGAAAAGAGTTGAGTATTGATGCTGGTCTTACATTTTTGTATGGATATTCAACAGTCCTTCTTAGAACTGTTCCAAAATCATATAATGCAATCAATAAACTTACAAGAACCAATCAAGATTCAACAGTTTTTAGACCTTCTCAAGGGAGTACAAAGATAAAAAACTTTCCAGAGGGTTGGGACTTGTGGGAAGAGCTTTATCACCTTCTTAGAATAAGAGAAGCTCCTCTTATTCGTCGATTAGTTAGCCTTAAACCTGCCTCAGAGGAATTGAAAGTATACGAAAAGAATCCACCAAAAGAGCTTAAAGCTAGACAACCCATTTTTGATGGTTCAGACCTTCATTTTTGTCCGGTAGATCTGGCGTTCCTTTTAAATTTAAGGAGCTTTTATGAAATTAGATTAAGAGGAGCTCATCTTGAAGATCAACAACTCAATTTAATTAAGTACTATTCTTTCGCACTTGAAAAGCTTGATATTAGGGATAATCCCAACATTTCGATTGATAGCCTGCTTGATAGTGTTGTTTGGGCAGTAGCCCCTCAACATACGCGTGGAATTGTAGGATTTGATAAAATGCGTTCCATAGTATTTGATGCTCGTGAGGATCTAATTTGCGATAAGGGTTTACTGCTAGGTCTTAAGCTTCCAACAAGAAGAAAATTAAGAGTTAGTGGTGAGCTTACAAGAAAAGATGAATTAGAAAGTTTTTTAAATAGGAATTTTTATTATTATAACCAAGGTGCTCTTAATTCATCTTTACCACAAGAGTTGACGAATATCTTGAGACATAATTCTAAAAGAAACCTTCAAAACTCATATGTTGAAAAAGGTTATCGTGATGGTGGACCTGAAATTAATTATGAACGACATAAGCCCTTTAATATAATTAGAGAAGTTATTCATTATATTCTCGAGGTTGGCTCAAAGGATACTTTTTATTTAATTGAATACGATGACAATAATAAACCAGTGCTTTATAGATCGCCTGCTCAACAACTAAAAAGCTTTGGAGATACATTGCCAGCTTCATCATTAGAAGCTAGGTTAATTTCTTCTAAAACAAGAGACTATCGTGTCACAAGCGACAGGATATTTGGTAAAGTTCGTAAAAATAGTAAAACGCTAGAAGAAGGTGTTCGATATCTCGAAGAAGATGTATTATCAGCAAATTCAAGAGGTGCTTACCTAATAGAGTATGATTCAGCTGGCAATCATATCTTTTATGGTGCGCATAGTATTTTCCAATACCATGATCAAAATGATATTTGGTTTACACCTTCAACAATTTACCTCCCAAATACTTTTAAACACAATTATGATTTAAGGCTATATTTAAGGGAAAGACATAAGATTTATAAAGCTTCTAATCCTGATAATTTGATGTCAGGAGAAGTAAAAGAAATAACCTCATTTGTTAAAGTTGATTTAAAGGATGGCTTTATTGTATTAGCGGATGAACTAAAGCACCTTGATAAGCATCACATGACAGTTAAAAAACTTGAAGAGTTAGCACTTTTAACTGAGGTTCGCCTTATTGAAACATTAACAGAATGTGGTTTTCTAACCAGCCTTCAATTAGAAGTAAAAGATAATAGTTGGTATTGATAGACAATATTACCTTATTTAAAGCTGAAGTTATTTTTATTTCTCATTTAGGGAATATTAAATATATCACTAATAAAATATTCTTAGCCTTAAAGACACTCTCTTGCAAACAGGCGCAAATTGTTTTAGCGTATATTAAAGGTGGAACTAAAATCAAAACAGCAGCTTTTCTTAGTTATGTAATAGCTGAAGGCACTTAGAGAGACACTAAAATCGATACTGAATTTTATAAAGATTTTTATGATCATGCACCCGATATGTTCGTATCGGTTAATGCTTTAACTGAAAAAATTATTGAATGTAACCAAGCGTTGATTGACACGCTTGGGTATACAAAAGAAGAGCTTCTTAATCTTGATTCAATCGCTGAACTTTATCATCCTGAGTCTTTAAGCATTAGAGATGCGATTATCCAAGAATACAGGCAGAAAGGTGTCGTAAAGGATAAAGAAGTTATTCTTAGAAAAAAAACGGGGGAAAAACTATATGTTTCTTTCAGCGTAACAGCCGTAAAAGATAAAGAAGGAAAAATTCTTTATAGTCGAGGGATTTGGCGTGATATCTCTCGTCTCATTGAAAAAAGGCAAAAATTAAATAAGCTTAATGAAACGCTAAAAGCTAAGAATGAGCAACAGGCAACCCTATTCCATATTTTGTCTCATGATATTCAATCGCCAATAAGAACAGTCGAACATCTTTCGCAATGGATTCTTGAAGATAAGGGGAATAATTTGACTGCAACTTCATTAGAAAATTTATCCATGCTGAGAGTGGTTAATAAACAATCTTATCGATTGACACAAGATCTAGTTTCTTTATTTATCAATGATTTAAGAGAAGTTCCTAGTATCTTTAATTTATCTCGGACCATGGAAACAATTAAACGGCGTGTTTTTCTACCTGATGGATTTAAAATTACTATTTTAAGCTCTATTACTTCATTTAAAACATTCAATTTTTTGCTAACTGAGGTTCTTTATAATCTTATTTCTAATGCTGTTAAGCATCATCATAACTTTCAAGAAGGGGAGATTAAAGTTGAGGTTGAAGACCAAGGGAAACAAATTTTAATAAAAATAGGGGACAATGGACCTGGAATTATTGAGAATTTAAAAAAGGATATCTTTGAGCCTTTAAAAAAATTTCATGCTGATAACGTTGAGGGTTATGGTATGGGGCTTGCAATTGTAAAAAAGATTATAGATCAAGTTGGCGGAAAAGTTGATTTTGCAAGTATGGTTGGCAAGGGGACAACGTTTAAACTTTTGTGGCCAATATTTGAAGATACACAAGAGATTAAGTAACTTTTTTAAAAGAGAACTCTTCACTGAGCCATTCTAAGCGAACATAGCCTTGTTTGAATTCAAAAATTTTCAAAAGTGCTTCGAGAGCTGGCACCATTTTTTCTTCAAGTTTCCAAGGAGGATTAACAATAATTAGTCCAGTACCATTTAACATTTCCGCAATTGTGGGTTGATGTCGTAAAAATTCAACAGCAAGAATTTTTGGAATTTCTAGTTCTCTAAGAGAAGCATAAAATTTTTTAATAGGTTTCAAATCTTTGATTGGGAACCATATCATATAAACCCCAGTTGAGAATCTTTTATAACTTTCATAAAGACCCTCGGTTAGAGCTTTAAATTCATGACGATCTTCAAAAGGCGGATCAATTAAGATTAAACCTCGTCTTTCCTTAGGAGGAAGGAGGGCTTTAAGAGAGACATATCCATCTTGATGAAAGACTTTTACTTGAGGATCTTTATGAAAAATCTGGTTCAAACTTTTAAAATCTTCGGGATGAAGTTCAGAAAGCCATAATCGATCTTGCGACCTTAAGAAAGCCCGAAAAATAAGTGGAGAACCTGGATAAATCCCAGGTTTCTGAGCATGAATTATCCGGAGATAATTTTCAAATAAGCTTTTATCGTGAGGGGAGTGTAAAAGTTTCAAAATTCCTTGTTGTGCTTCATTTGTTTTTAGTGCTTGTATTGAATCCAGTTGATATGCACCTATACCTGCGTGCGTATCAATAATAGAGAAAGCATTTTCTTTTTCATGAAATTTCTGAAGCAAGGTCGTCAAAACAAAGTGTTTAACAACATCTAGGAAATTTCCGGCGTGATAGATATGTCGATAGTTCATTATAGTGGTAAACTTATTACAACAAGAAGGCCGCCTTGTAATGAATCTTTCAGTTCGATCGTACCACCATGTCTTAAGATAATATCTCGTGTAATGGCTAAACCAAGACCAGAACCACCAGTTTCAGAGTTACGTGATCCTTCTAAGCGGTAAAATGGGCGAAATACAGCTTCTCTTTTTGAGGTGGGAATTCCGGGACCATTATCTTCAAAATGTATTTTAATACTGTCAGGCCCTAACTGCATCGATATCCATAAAGATGATGCATACTTTAAAGCATTTTCAATAATGTTGGTAAAAGCACGTTTTAAAGAAAGAGGATGCGCAATTAAATAAATAGAGCTAGAGGCTTTAAAAAAAATAGGTTTGTTGGGGAATAAACTTATGGCACTTTGTAACACTGACGAGACATCTATTTCTTCATAAGGACCGTCTTCTTCTCCTTTAGCAAAAGCTAAATAATCTTCGATCATTTTATTCATTTCACGTACGTCAGATTGTAAATCTTTAATAGATTGGGAATTTTTTAACATAGCTAATTGAAGCTCCATTCGAGTCAGAGGTGTTCTAAGGTCATGTGAGACACCTGCGAGCATTTCAGTCCTCTGAGTTATTTGACGTTGGATACGTTCTTTCATAGAAATGAAAGCATATGTTAATTTACGAACTTCAAAAGATCCAGCTGGCTTAATAACTGTTGTTTCTCTTCCTTTTCCAAAGTCATCAACAGCTTCAGCTAATCTTTTTAAGGGCTTAATTTGATTCCTCATAAAAAGAATTGCAATCGCTAAAAATAATAAGGGAGTTGCAACTGCCCACCATAGAAGGAGAGATGTGGTTCTAGGGATTAAGTGTTTAAGTTTTTCTTTAATTATTATTGTTCCACGAAGCGTTTTAACTGAAATAAAGATATCTTCATCCTGTAAGTTAACTTGAAAAGGATAGAAAATTTTCTTTTCAAGTTCTTTAGTTAAAATATCGCCATAAGGAGAGAATAAGCTTTTTTTGGCCCATGATTGAGCATCCTCATCTTCTTTAATTTCTAACGATAATTCAAAGTGTGTAAAAATATAATTACGGAGAGATTGAAAATTATCTTTAATATGAGAGGTTTCTAAAACAATATTAACCACTTCATTCGTTTTTACTGTAATACTTTTTGCCAAAAGTTCAGTGACTTTTTCGAGATGGCGATCAATGAAGATATAGGTTGTAATCATCTGTACAAATACAACAGGTGCAATAACAATTATTAAAGTGCGTCCGAAAAGAGTTTTTGGAAGAAATTTCTTAAGGTATTGAAAAGGATGAAAAAATAAAGTCATATAAGATCAGGCCTCAAAACATATCCTTGGTGCCTTACGGTATGAAGATACAGAGGCTGTTTAGGATCTTTCTCAATTTTTTTTCGCAGTCGTGTAATTTGGACATCTACAGTTCTTGGGCTTAAACTTACTCCACTAAGTTCCGCAAGTTTTTCACGGCTAATCGGAACGCCTGGTTGTTGAGAGAAAATATTCATTAAGGTTACTTCTAAAGACGTCAAGTGAATCGACTCTTCGCCATACTTTAGAAGTGCACGTGCAGGGTCATAAGTAAGTTCTCCCATGCGAATAAAAGAACCAGGGAAAGTCAATTTAGAATTTCTTTGAAGAAGATTGCGAATTCTGAGAAGTAATTCTCTAGGCTCAAAAGGTTTTGAAAGATAATCATCGGCGCCAGCTTCTAATCCTTCGATTCGATGATCAACTTCTCCCATCGCGGTTAACATTAAAACTGGGATCTCATTTTTCATATCGTTTCGCAGCCATTGCAAGAATTCAAGACCTGATTCTTCCGGCATCATAAGATCAAGCACAATAAGTTGAGGAGTGGGGATAAGTTTTTGTCGAGCTTCATGAGCGGATGCTGCAATTAAAACTTGATATCCATTTTCTTCAAGGTATTTTTGCAGGAGTTCTCGAAGACGACGATCATCATCAATAACCAGCAAATGGGAAGTTGCAACCATGGTAATATTCTATCTAAGAAAAAATTTAGCCTTGCAGCTTCACGTTAAGTGATGTTTCCTCTATAGTCCATAAGTTAGAAAAAAGGAAGCCCTAAAGGAGAATTAAATGACAGAAACCACTTTTGATATTGTTATCATTGGTGCAGGGCCAGGCGGTTATGTAACAGCTATTCGGGCTGCTCAGCTTGGTTTTAAGACAGCGATTATAGAAGCAAATCATCTAGGAGGGATTTGTCTTAATTGGGGGTGCATTCCAACGAAAGCATTACTTCGTTCCGCAGAAATTCTTGATTATCTTAATCATGCCGACCAATTTGGTTTAAAAGTTGGAAAGGTTGAGATTGAATTATCAAAGATTGTTGAACGTTCAAGACAAGTCGCGACCCAACTTTCGAAAGGAGTTGAGCATCTTTTAAAGAAGAATAAAGTTACTGTCTATAAAGGGTATGGTAAGCTGAAAGGCAAGCAAGATCTTCTTCATAAAATTGAAATCAATCAAGAAACAAAAGTGACAGAGAGTTTACTCGCAAAAAATGTTATTGTTGCTACTGGAGCTCGTGCAAGAACACTCCCGAATCTTCAACCAGATGGAGAGGACATTTGGACTTATCGAGAGGCTATGGTTCCTAAACAAATGCTCAAATCCTTACTTGTGATTGGATCAGGCGCTATAGGGATTGAATTCGCAAGCTTCTATCGTTCTTTAGGCGCTGATGTTACTGTCGTTGAAGTTATTGATCGCATTTTACCTGCAGAAGATGAAGAAATCTCATTAATGGCAAGAAAAATGTTTGAAAAACGGGGTATTAAGTTCCATACCACAACAAGTGTTACATCCCTGGTTAAAAGCTCGAAAAACCTTAAAGCAGTACTTGAAAGTCAAGGAAAGAAACTTGAACTTGAAGTTGAAAAGGCAATTTTGTCCATTGGTATTGTTGGCAATGTTGAAAACTTAGGTCTTGAAGGAACGAAAATAAAAATTGAAAACTCTCACATTGTTGTTAATGAATGGGCAGAAACTGGGGAACCTGGGATTTATGCGATTGGTGACGTTGCCGGAGCACCCTGGCTTGCGCATAAAGCAAGTCATGAAGGCATTACTGTTGTTGAAAAAATTGCTGGGCATCAAAATGTTCATCCAATTAAGCGTGAAAATATTCCAGGATGTACTTATAGCACGCCGCAAGTTGCAAGCATTGGTCTTACTGAAAAGAAAGCGAAAGAATGGGGCTATGAAATTAAGGTCGGTCGCTTCCCCTTTATAGGAAATGGAAAGGCCATTGCTCTTGGTGAACCTGAAGGCCTCGTTAAAACGATTTTTGATGCTAAAACAGGCGAATTATTGGGAGCGCATATGATCGGAGCAGAAGTAACAGAACTCATTCAAGGTTATGCGATTGCGAAAACGTGCGAAGCAACTGAGGCAGAATTGATGGCAACTATTTTCCCTCATCCTACGCTCTCTGAAATGATGCACGAATCTCCATTAGCGGCTTTTGGGCGAGCTATTCATTATTAATAAAGGTGGTTTAAGTTGACGGAAACTGCATCTTTGAAGAAGCCTGATTGGATACGTGTAAAGGCTCCTGTTTCACAAGAATATCAGGCAACGCGAGACCTTATTAAAAATCATAAACTGAATACTGTTTGCGAAGAAGCTGCATGTCCTAACATTGGCGAGTGTTGGGCTAAGAAACATGCGACGATTATGATTCTTGGCAGCGTTTGTACGCGCTCTTGTCGTTTCTGTAATATTGCGACAGGAAGGCCAGACCAGCTTGACCCTCATGAACCTCAAAGAGTGGCTGAAGCGCTTGCAAAATTAGGACTATCTCACGTTGTTGTTACGTCTGTTGATCGAGATGATTTGCCTGATGGAGGTGCCCAGCATTTTGCGCAGGTTATTACAGAAATCCGTAGAATGTCACCGCATACCACAATTGAAATTTTGACGCCTGATTTTCTAAGGAAAGATGGTGCTTTAAAGATTGTTGTTGAGGCTCAGCCTGATGTCTATAATCACAATGTAGAGACTGTTCCTCGCCTGTATTCAGAAGTGCGTCCTGGAGCTCGTTATTATCATTCAATTAATCTCTTGCATCGTGTGAAGCAATTAAATCCAACTTTATTCACAAAATCAGGTCTTATGGTTGGATTGGGTGAAACAAAGCAAGAAGTTTATCAAGTTATGGATGACTTAAGATCAGCTGATGTTGATTTCTTAACTATTGGCCAATATCTTCAGCCAACCCCTCAACATCATCAAGTAATGCGTTTTGTCGAACCTGAAGAGTTTAAAGATTATGAGCGTATGGCACGAGGGAAAGGATTTTTAATGGTTTCTGCTTCGCCTTTAACACGTTCTTCGTATCATGCTGGTGAAGATTTTGAACGACTCAAGCAAGCTCGTTTAGCGCAATTATAATTTAAAAGGTCATAGATGATTCGCCATACGGACCAGAAAATTTTACCCTATTCTCAAAAACAATTATACGAGTTAGTTGCGGATATAGAATGTTATCCTGAATTTCTACCTTGGTGTAAAAAGTCAGTTATTCAACAAAAACAAGGTGATAAATTATTTGCTGAACTTACAATTGGCTATAAATTTTTTCAGGAATCATATCTATCAGAGGTTATATTAACACCACCCACTAAAATAAGCGTACAATATGCAAAAGGTCCTTTAAAACATCTAAAAAATCAATGGACCTTCAAGTCATTGACAGAAAAGAGTTGTCAGGTAAATTTTGAGTTAGAATTTGAATTACAGTCTTTTTTCTTACAAAAAATGACAGAAGGTTTATTTACAACAATTATGCATCAAATGTTAAACGCCTTTGAAGTAAGAGCAAAACAACTTTATTCTTGAATTTGTTCTCATGTAAATTGTGTAGGGAAAAGACTGATAATAGAGGATGGTGTCTGAAGCTCCCTAAAATCTTTATTAACGCTACCACATCCCTCTGAATAAGTCTATAAGGCAATAAAAAGGATATAAAAAATATTTTTTAAAAATGTCTTTGGCATTTGATTTCCAATATTAAAAGTTATTATCAGTTACTTTTTATATGGGTTCTAATTGTCAATAATGAAAATTTATTTTTTAAAACGTTAAGATACATAAAATGCAAAGTTAAAATTTAGAGAGGAAAATAAGCATTGGAAAAGCTAATATCTGCAAATTTTAAGCATAAAAAAACCTGCAAGGCTTAACCTTACAGGTTTTATTTTAAATTAAATAAGCGTTTACTTATTAACAGCTTCTTTTAATTCTTTTCCAGCTCTAAAGGTTGGTGTTTTAGTTGCAGGAATTTTGATTTCTTGGCCAGTACGAGGATTGCGTCCTATACGAGCAGCTCTTTTGCTGACACTAAAAGTACCAAAGCCAACGATGCGAACATCTTCACCTTTTTTTAAGCTGTCTTGAATTGATTCAAGAACTGCTTCTAATGCGCGTTCAGCTTCTGCCTTTGTTTTAAAGTGCTTAGCAATTGTAGCAACTAATTCAGACTTTGTCATGTTTACTTCCTTACTTTGTTAAAACCTAAAAACTCTAACATTAAACAATTAACTTGATAAGAGTTAATTAGCAAACATAAAATATTTAAGATTTAAAAGAAATATTTTGTTGATTATTTGGAAAATATTTCTGATTAAATTTAAGTTATTAAAAAGCTTAAACCTTTCATTCTTAAAATAAAGGGTTATTTCTGCAATAAAGCGTCTAACCCCCCACTTTTTTCAAGAGAAGCTAAATCATCATAGCCACCCACATGAATGTCATTAATGAAAATCTGAGGAACCGTCTTACGGCCGCCTGCTTTTTCAATAAGTGCAAGACGATCTTGGGGATCTGAAACATCAATTTCTTTAAATTTCAGCCCTTTTCTTTCTAAAAGATTTTTTGCAAGTGTGCAGTAAGGACAAACAGGTGTTGAATAAACAAGGATATTATTTTGAGTTGTCATAATAGTTTCAAATCTCCGATTTAATAACGCGTGCTAATGTTAAAATATCTACTTGTTTAGCGCCAGATTTTTTTAGAACCTTTGCGCAAGCTTGAACAGTGGCGCCCGATGTTAAAACATCATCAATAAGTAAAATATGCTTGTCACGAACAAGTTGATCGTATTTTTTATTTAACTTGAAAGCGTTAGAAACATTCTTATCACGTTCTTTAGCTGTCAAGGTCCCTTGGGAAGGAGTTCGTTTTTTGCGTTTAAGTAAATCAGGGGCATGAGTTATTTTCGTTTTCTTGCTTAACTTACGGCTCAAAATCGCCGCTTGATTATATCCCCTATAAACAAGGCGACTCCAGTGAAGAGGAATAGGCGCGATATATTCAGCTTGTTCAAAAAGGTCCTGACCAGCTTGATACAACCATTCAGTAAATAATGGCGTCATATGGAGTGCGTCACCATGTTTAAATCGAAGAATCAGAGGTTTACTTATTTCATTATAATAAATAGCAGCACGTGCTCTTGTGAAAGGTGGTTTTTTACGTGCGCAGGGGCCACAAATACTTTCAAGCTCATGGTGGAGATCAAAAGGGAATCCACAAGATTTACAGAAAGGTTTGCTAATAAACGAGATCTTTTGCCAACAGCTTGCACAAAGGCCTCCTTGTTGCAAAACAAGAGTATGGCACTGAAGACATAGAGGCGGGAGGATAAAATCGAGCGTTTTTTGCCCCATTTTTAAAGCAATATTCTTAAATCCAGAGATCATTAGAAATCTGCTTGTTTTAAGGCTAAAGCATCAGAGGCTAAAATGGCATCTTCAATCGAAAATTGGACACGTTCTTGCCCTAACCAAGAATCTAGCTTTAGCGTTCCAAGCATGTGAAAAGGACGTCCTGAATGATTTAAAAAAGCAGGACCCAAAGACGTCTCACAGCTCTTAAAAGCGATGGCTTGCAATTTGCCGCCCTCAAGAGAACCAAGATGACATTTTATATGATTATTACCAACAATCTCAGTGTGAAGGATGCGCACATTCGAAAACATAAATCGGGGTGTGGGATTTCCTTGTCCATAAGGAGAGAGACGGTCTAATTTTCGAAGTAAGTGAGGCGTTGCAGCTTCTACAGTGAGATGGCCATCAATATTTAAGCAGGGCACTAAATCAAGATTAAGAGCCTGAATACGTGTGTTTAAAAAATCTTTAAAAGGTTGAAGATTTGATTTCTCGAGTGAAAATCCTGCGGCCATGGCATGCCCTCCGCCTGCAGGAATAAGGTTCATTTGTCGTGCTGCATGAATAAGAGAGCCTAAATCTATGCCAGGGATAGAGCGGCCAGATCCTTTGCCAAAACCATTCTCATCAAAGCTAATAACAAGTGTCGGCCGATGATAATAATCTTTAAGCCGTCCTGCGACAATTCCAATAACACCTGGGTGCCAATGAGTGTTTGCAACAATTAAAATACCTTCTTGTTGTGCTTGCATTTTAGCTTGCTGATGTGCTTCTGCAAGGACTTCGGCTTCAATGGCTTGCCGTTCTCGATTAAAAATATCAAGTTCATGGGCAATTTTTTGAGCAACGATAGGATCGTCAGTTGTTAACAATGTTACGCCATGGGTAGATTTTCCAACGCGTCCGCCAGCATTAATCCGAGGACCTAATAAAAATCCTAAGTGATAAGTGGAAGGTGTTTCTTGTAAACTTACTAGGTCCATTAAAGTCTTAAGACCTAAATTTTGTCTTTGGGCCATAATTTTTAGGCCTTGAGCAACAAAAGCACGATTAAGTTTTTGTAAGGGCATGACATCGCACACAGTTCCTAAAGCGACCAAGTCGAGAAATTGTAAAAGATTTGGTTCAGGAAAGGAGGTAAAATAGCCTTTTTGCCGTAAGGTACGATTCAAAGCGATAAGAAGCAAAAAACATACGCCTACTGCTGCTAAAGTTTGGTAAGGGCTTTCTTGATCTAGGCGATTAGGGTTTATGATCGCCGCTGCTGAAGGCAATTTAGGTTCGCTTATATGATGATCAATTACGACAACATCAAGTCCTAAATTTTTGGCATCTTCAATTGGTTGATGAGAAGTTGTTCCACAATCGACGGTGATAATCAGATGTGTACCTGCTTGATGTAATTTTTTAAAAGCAGCTGAGCTTGGACCATAACCTTCTTGAAGGCGATCAGGAATATAGAAATCTGCGCAGATGCCAATTTGTTTAAAATAACGATAAAGTAAGGCTGTTGATGTTGCGCCATCTACATCATAATCTCCAAAAATACAAATTTTTTCTTTTTTTTCAATTGATTGAATAATTCTTTGGACAGCTTTATCCAAATCATGGAGATGGGAGGGGTCTATAAGAAAATTTTTTAGCGTAGGATTTAAAAAGTCAGGAGCTTCTTCGAGCGTAATATTTCGGCTTGCAAGAAGTCGTCCAATAATTTCAGGTTCGTCAAAACGCTGAGAAAGGCCGAAAGCAAGCCGAGAATCGTAGCGCTTTTCTTGCCAACGCTTCCCTGTAATTGAGATAAATTGCGTAAAATCTAACATTATAAAATTTTAAAGTAGATTTCTTCTTTGGGCAAGGCCTTATAAAATAGCTTTCCAAACAACACAATAAAAAAATATAAAAATAAAAATGCAAGATATTCGGGTTGACATCTTTGCAGAAATCCTTATAGATCGCCTATGAGTTTATAGTGTTTTCATCTTCGTCTGGAGGGATGGCCGAGCGGTCAAAGGCAGCAGACTGTAAATCTGCCGACGTATGTCTACGTAGGTTCAAATCCTACTCCCTCCACCATCCCTTAGATTAGCTGGGGATAAGCAAGATGAATTATAGACAGTTTGCGGGTGTAGCTTAGTGGTAAAGCTCCAGCCTTCCAAGCTGGTGAGGAGGGTTCGATTCCCTTCACCCGCTCCAATAACTGTAGACATATATATTAAATCTTGAGGAGTAAGAATTATGAGTAAGGCGAAGTTTGAGCGTACGAAGCCACATTGTAACGTGGGAACGATTGGTCACGTTGACCATGGTAAGACGACGTTGACAGCGGCGATAACGAAGGTATTAGCGGAGAGTGGCGGGGCG
>Ga0209960_1000715_pt1 | contig 60818 bp, 43 predicted proteins | sample ThiBiot_500_plan_2_FD_183947 | JGI IMG/M metagenome (GOLD analysis project Ga0209960, IMG submission 183947) | Wastewater bioreactor microbial communities from Cape Town, South Africa - Thiocy_expt_500_plan (SPAdes) | ecosystem: Engineered > Bioreactor > Thiocyanate-remediating >... | reverse complement strand
ACAGGAGGTTTAAAGGTGCTGAATTAAAAGAAAAAAGGAAAAAAGAAAGCGTTTTACACAACCCTTTCAGACTTATTGTCAACCCTTTTCACTCAAAATTCCGTCACCGATACTCCGAACCCATACAGCAATGACGAGAACCAATAAGTCTGGCGGAGAAGGGGGGATTCGAACCCCCGGTACGGTTTAACCCGTACTACGGTTTAGCAAACCGCTGCCTTCGACCTCTCGGCCACTTCTCCATGAAAAATAGACACGCATATTAATCTTGCGCTTTGTACTGAATACTTTTATAACATAAATTACTATTTTACAAATAAAATTTCAGCTTTTTTATGAAAATATTTTACATCATTTTTCTTTTTACTTTAATTATTAACGAGTCTTATGCAAATATGGAATTAAAACCCGCCCATTACGACGGCAAAAGGTTCTATAACCAGGAACCACATACCAATACTTTTATGGACTTTTTAAAATGGAGATGGGAAAGAAATACTCCTGATTGGCCAGAGTGGGTTGAAAATAATTTAAAGCCAAATATAGAGCCAAAAGTTGAAGGTAAAATTAAGGTAACTTACATCAACCATGAAACTTTTTTAATTCAGGTTGCGGGGCTTAATATTTTAACTGACCCTATTTACTCAGAAAGAGCAAGCCCTGTTAGTTTTGCTGGTCCTAAGAGAGTACACGCTCCTGGGATTCCATTTGAAAGTTTGCCTAAAATCGATATAGTTTTAGTATCGCACAGTCACTATGACCACCTCGATATTCCAACAATTGAAATGCTTGTTAAACGCGATAACCCAGTAATATATACAGGACTTAAGCTGGGAAAATATATTAAAAAGAATGCTGATGCTAAAATAGTACATGATATGGACTGGTGGCAAACTATGGAAAATAAAGGAATTCAAATTACGTATACTCCCGCACATCACTGGTCTGCTCGTGGACTATTTGACCGAAGCAAAACTTTATGGGGTAGTTTCGTTATAGAATATAAAGGCAAAAAATTATATTTTGCGGGAGATACAGCATGGGGCGTTCATTTTGAGCAACTTGCATCAAAATATGGAAACTTTGACATTGCACTTTTACCTATTGGAACTTATGAGCCAAGATGGTTTATGAAAAACTCGCATATCAACCCAGAAGAAGCTGTAATGGCGCATATCACCATGAAATCTAAGCTTTCTATCGGTATGCATTTTAATTGCTTCGCAAATTTAGCAGAAGATAGATACAATCAGGCAGTAGAAGAACTTGCTGAAAGTTTAACAAGGCATAATATTGATAAAACCAGCTTTATAGCGCCACTTCCAGGACAGGAGTTTGAAATTGCTGAGTAATTTAAATAACTTTATACATTCTCGTTTTGCGCCCTACTTACTCTTTGCAATAGGTGGACTAAGTAGTTTTGCATTTGCGCCTTATTATATTTTGCCGCTACTAATACCGTTTTTTGTGGTTATTAGCTTAATGCTGAAAATGCCACATACATTTAAACAAATATTCACTTTAAGTTTCTGGTTATTTTTAGGGCATTTTGTTGTAGGGCTTTACTGGATTTGCATATCGCTTTTTACAGATATTGAATCATTCTGGTTTTTGGTTCCGTTTGCATTATTTTCTGTGCCTGCTTATGTTGCTTTATACCCTGCCCTAGCTGTATCAATATGCAATAAAATTAAAATTCATAATCCTTATTTAGAAACCCTGGCTTTTGCAAGTGTTTGGGTAATGTTTGAAATGTTTAGAGAAATAATATTCTGGGGATTCCCATGGAATATGATTGGTTATACTTTTTCTGGATACTTGCCATTACTGCAAAGCGCTAATGTTATTGGTGTATATGGCTTAAGTTTTGTAGTTGTTTTTGTATTTTTACTACTTGCAAAATATATTACTACTGGCTTTAAAAGATTTCTTGTAGCACCAATTATTATACTAATAATTATGACTTCTTTTGGCTACTTTAGGCTTAAAAATAATCAGCCAGAATTTACAGATAAAACTGTAAAAATTATTCAAGCTAACATTGAACAGAAAATGAAGTGGCGTGAATCTGAGCGTTATAATAATATTATGAAACATATAAAGCTTTCTCAGGGTGGTAAGTCTGACTTTGTAATTTGGTCTGAGTCATCTTTCCCAGAGCTTGTTGATATTAAACGTAATTTGTCGACATCACTTACGCAGTCACTTGAGCCGCATGGGGTTTTAATAACAGGTGCAGTTAGAACCGAGATGGACAGCCCAGAATTTAAAATTTGGAACTCAATAATTGCGATTCAAAAAGAAGGAAAAATAGTTGATTATTATGATAAAGTAAAGCTTGTACCATTTGGTGAGTTTATCCCGTTTAAAGAATTTCTGCCTCTTCCCAAAATTACTCATGGCTCACAAAATTTTGAGTTTTCAGATAGAAACGATTCTAGTTTAACAGTAAATGGGTTAAATATATTGCCGCTTATTTGCTATGAGGCAATTTTTCCTAAGCTAAATTACAATAGAAAAAAACATTATGACGCAATTTTAAACTTAACTAATGACGCGTGGTTTGGTGATAGTTCGGGTCCTTATCAGCATTATGCAATGGCAAAAACCAGAAGTGTAGAACTTGGCTTACCACTGATCAGAGCCGCAGGAACTGGAATATCAGCAGTGACAGATAGTTATGGCAGGGAAGTTACTATATCTCAGCTTAACAAGCAAGAAGCGTTAGATAGTAATATTCCAAAATCAGCTAACAAAGGATTTTATGCGAGAAAGCTTGATAAAAGCAAGTTATTTGCTGCATTTCTAATTATAGTAATGCTTTCTTTAGTAGGTGATAAAACTGTACGCAGGGTAAAGTCTAAATAGCAGATTTTGCTTAAAATTGAGGACTATGGAGTGCGTAAAGCATTCCCTAGACCTCTAACTTTGATATAGTTTTTTTAGGTTCAATTTGATATGCGTCATTTCCTCACTCATGTAGGCATATCTACATTTCGTTCGTTATTCCTGTGTCAAATTGAACCTAATTTACTATAACCCAAGTATTATGCAATGCCTCTGTCTTTTGACTCTGACACTTGCTTAGCTAATCTGTCTTTGATGTCGTCTTTTAAGATTTGATCAATTGCATCGTTTCCAGTCCAGAAATATTTTGTACTGCTTCTTAAGATATCATCATAAACATCATTTACTTGCTCAACAGTATTTCTAATTATTTGAGACTTATTAAGTGTAATTTTGCTACTGCTGCAGCTTCTGCTTCTTTGCACGCTATCTGTCCATGTAGCATTTACTTTTTTCTCAATTTCAGGGGATTTATTAATCGGCTCAAGTTTAGATGCAATATCCCAGTTATACTCTTTAATCCAGTTAATTGCAGCTTGTTTTGGATTAGATGTAACCAATATTTTCGCAAGTTCTTCATTGCGTGTTGTTATACCTTTACTATCAGCACCTAATGCTAATAATAAAACCGCAATATTAAAATGCCCTTTATGTGCAGCAACATTTAAAGGAGTATCGGCATGGTTTTTTGCTGGTTTTCTGTTTATATCAGCGCCGTTTTTAATTAGGTATTTTGTGATTTCTAAATTACCTTCATTAATTGCATTGTGAAGTGGTGTATAACCATCATTATCAGCTGCATTAACATTAGCTTTTAAATTTGTTAACATTACAATTAAATCTAATTTTTCAAGGCTAGCTGCTAAATGTAATGGTGTTTTACCATCATTATCTGCCAAATTTGGTTGAAATTTAGGTGATTTCATCATCTCTAATGCAAGATTGATATATACGTGAGCAATCGACAAATGTACAAGTGACTGCCCTGCCTCATTTTTAAAGCTAGGATTTGCACCTTTTTGAATTAAAATCTTTGCAGACTCTACGATAACATCATAAGCATCAACAGTGTTAGGGTTGTTGTTTAAAGAAATATTTTCTAAAACTTCAGTTATGCTAGATTTACGAACTTGCTTAGGGTGAACCTGAGCAATAAGTGATAATGTGGTATCTAGATCTTCTTGTTTATATTCTTGGTGTGGCGATAAAAGTGTATCGTATAATGCCTGCCATTGTTTTTTATGAGCATATTCTATGATTAATTTCATTTTCTAAATCCTTTAAAATAATTATAAAGGAATTAATACAATAAAGTTAACAAATAGTAAAGATATATTTACTCTACAAATTCAATTTTAACGTCTGTTATATTTTCCCTTATAAGTTCAAGGTCGAATACGCTTGGGTTAAAATATGACCCTAAGTCCATTGTAACCAGCTGATTTTTATTTAAAAACTTCAGCTTAACCTTAATACCGTCATTTGCTTCACATTTTTTTAGATAGTTTATAAGGTCAATATTTGCAGTCTCAAGAAGCAACATTTGTGACTGATTTATAAGGAATTTATCGAGGAAATCGATATCTTGCGCCGTAAGCCTTATTCCGCCCTCATCTTTTCTTGCTTCAACTGTTATATATAAAGGTAGCTCACTTTCCATAACGGATCGTTTTGCATCAAGTAAGTCTTGTTCAAATACAGCAATATCATAGTTAAAGGTTTGGTCAGACACCATTAAATAACCAAACCTGCCTTTATTAGATACCCTCATTCTAAGTTCAGAAGGAACAACAGCAAGCTTGTAAATACCTGATTTTTCTAAATTTTCCTGAATGTATTTGTAATCCTTAAATTTATATTTATCAAGGTAATACTGATATGCCTTAAGCGGGTGATCAGAAAAGTAAAAGCCAAAAGCTTCGTTTTCTAAGGCTAAACGTTTAGTAAACGGCCAATCTTCAAACTCAACAAGCTCAATATTGTTTTGCTGCTTTTGAGAGCCGAATAAACTAATTTGTGAAGTATTAATGCTGCCAGATGATGATTTAGCAATAATTTCGGCATTTTCAAATAGTTTGCGACGATTTGGTACAAAATTATCCATTGTTCCTGATTTGGCAAAACCTTCAATAACCCTTTTATTTAAAGCTTCTGAGGGAACTCTCTGTGCAAAGTCTTCAAGCGACTTAAATGGTTTATTGCCGCGAGCTATTGCAATTGAGTCAGCAACATTTCGACCAACGTTCTTAAGGGCGCTTAAACCATAACGAATATACTTTGTGCCTTCGTTATCAATCTCCAAAGAAAATACTGCTTGGGATTTATTAACATCTGGCGGAAGAACTGTAATGCCAAATTTTTTTGCTTCCTGAATAAACATCATGATTTTGTCTGTATCATCAATATCATAGTTTAGTGATGCAATTAAAAACTCAGCTGTATAATTTGCTTTTAGGAATGCGGTTTGATATGCAATTACGGCATATGCAGCAGCGTGTGATTTATTAAAGCCATAGCCTGCGAATTTTGCTACTAAATCAAATACTTCACTAGCAAACGCGGGGTCAATACCATTTTCTTTGGCGCCGTTTACAAATAAGTCGCGCTGGGCATCCATTTCGGCTTTAATCTTTTTACCCATCGCACGTCTTAGTAAGTCAGCGCCACCTAATGAGTAACCCGATAAAACCTGAGCAATTTGCATTACTTGTTCTTGATAGATAATAACGCCAAATGTTTCTTTAAGAATCCCTTCTAAAGTAGGATGAATATAATCAGGCTCTTCTAATCCATGCTTACGTGCAATATAGGTTGGGATATTATCCATAGGCCCTGGGCGATATAATGCACCAAGTGCTATTAAATCTTCGATGGTATCAGGCTTTAGCTTGCGAAGCGCATCTTGCATTCCTTTACTCTCGAACTGGAATACGCCAACCGATTCACCATTAGAAAGCATTTTATATGCATCAGGGTTATCAAAGCTTATATTATCAATATCAATTACAATTCCTTGATCTTTAAGCAAATCAAGAGCGCATTTAATAACAGTAAGGGTTTTAAGTCCGAGGAAGTCAAATTTAACAAGACCTGCCATTTCTGCATATTTCATGGAGAACTGAACTGACTGCATGTCTGAATTATCATCCCTGTAAAGAGGGGCAACATTCACCAAATTTTGGTCAGCAATAACGATACCTGCCGCATGTACAGATGTGTGCCTGTAAAGACCTTCTAACTGAAGCGCAATATCTATAAGCTTCTTAACCTGAGGGTCGTTGTTTATTGCTTCACGAAGGTTTGGCTCAAGCTCTATAGCCTGAGATAAATTAACTGGGTTTGCAGGATTATTTGGTACCATTTTAGAAATGCGGTCAACCTGAGGCAGCGGCATTTGCATAGTGCGCCCAACGTCACGAATTACTGCTCTTGCCTGAAGCTTACCGAATGTAATAATCTGGGCAACTCTTTCTTCGCCGTATTTTTCTTTTACGTAATTAATAACTTTCTCACGTTTTTCCTGACAAAAGTCGATATCAAAATCTGGCATTGATACACGCTCGGGATTAAGGAAACGCTCAAAAAGAAGTCCAAATCTGATAGGATCAAGGTTAGTGATCTGAAGACTCCATGCAACAAGTGATCCCGCCCCTGAACCACGACCTGGTCCTACGGGTACGTCATTCTTTTTTGCCCAAATCATAAAGTCAGAGACTATCAGGAAGTAACCTGAGAATTTCATCGAAGTGATAACGTTTATTTCAAATTCTAGGCGGTCGAAGTATTCTTTAGTGACGTTTATAAAGTCAACGTCGCTGATTTTCTCAATTTCTTTTTTAACCTTTAGCCTGTCTCTAAGTCCATCTCTTGCGAAGTTTGCAAAAATTTCATCTTCACTGGTGGTTTGGTCATCGCTAAACTTTGGTAGCATCGGCTGACGGCTTTTCATTCGAGCCGTACATCTAATTGCAATATTTGCAGTGTTATCAAGTGCTTCTGGCAAATCACTAAAAAGCTCATTCATCTCTTCTTTGGTTTTGAAGTACTTTTCAGGATTTGGCTTTTTACGATGTTCTGCATCAATATATTCACCATTGGCAATGCAGTTTAGAGCATCAAATGCCTCATAAGCTGATTTTTGTGGGTAAAATACAGGGTGAGTTGCTACAAGCGGAATATGCTGATCGTATGCAAGGTTTATCATTTTTTCTTCAAAATCATGCAGGTCATCGTCTTGCCTTGTGATCTCGATGTAAAAATGCCCATCGAATGATTTGGCAATATTGCCTGCAAATTTTGCAGCGTCTTTTTCGTGGTTTTGAAGCAATAGTTTGCCAACTGAGCCTTTTTCAAAACCACTTAGTAAAATAATACCTTCTTTATTTTGAATAAGCTGATTATATGTAACAATCGGTGGCTTACTAAAATCAGGGCGGTTAGTATAGCTATCGCTTACTATTTTAATAAGATTGCTAAGTCCTGCATCATTTTTAGCGTAAATGCAAATTTCATCTTCGCCATATCCGAAAGGGGATTCTGCCCTAAGCTGCACGCCGATTATTGGTTTTAAGCCTTTTTTTACAGCATATTCTGAAAATTCAAGCGATCCAAAGAGGTTATGCTCATCACAAATTGCCAGTGCATTCATAGAATTTGCTTTGGCAAGGCTTATCATATCCTCAATTTTGAGCATACTTTTAGCCAAAGAATAAGCACTGTGGGCGCGTAAATGAACAAAATCTTTCATAAAAACTTGCAAAAATAACTAAACGTCATAGATTGGATTTAATAAATATAAGGATATAGTTATCATGAATATCGAAAATTTACAAAAACAAATTAAAGAACTTTGGGAAATAAAGGATTTAGCAAATAGCGATCAATCCCCTATACATACAGCAATAGAGCTTATAGACAATGGTACTTTGAGGGCAGCAGAGGCTTTAGAAAACGGAGATGTGAAGGTTAACGAATGGGTGAAAAAAGCTGTGCTTTTGTATTTCAGGGTTAAGACAAGCAGACCATATGATATGACAAGCTATTCAGCATTCGATAAAATACCTCTTAAAACAGCAGGCTGGACAGAAGATAATTTTAAAGAAGCAGGCTTTAGGTTAGTTCCTGGCTCTATTGTTAGGTACGGAAGTTATGTTGCGAAAAACGTAGTGCTTATGCCATCTTTTATAAATATTGGTGCGTATGTTGGTGAGGGTACAATGGTTGATACCTGGGCAACAATTGGAAGCTGCGCGCAAATTGGTAAAAACTGCCATATATCTGGTGGTGCTGGAATTGGTGGTGTGTTAGAGCCATTACAAGCCTCCCCTGTTATTATTGGTGACAACTGCTTTATCGGAGCAAGAAGTGAAATTGCAGAAGGCGTTAGAGTTGGTGACGGAGCGGTAATTTCTATGGGCGTATACATTGCGGCAAGCACCAAGATATATAACCAAATGACAGGTGAAATTACTTATGGCTATATTCCGCCAAAATCAGTTGTTATTCCGGGTAATATTATGTCAGGTGACGGCAAAACATCTAAATATGCTGCAATTATTATCAAGCAAGTAGATAGCAAAACCTTATCAAAAACTGAACTTAACGAGATTTTAAGAAATGGATGATATTGAGCTTCTAAAAAAGCTAATTAGTTTTAATACGGTTTCTCCAAGTAGCGAAGATTCTATTGATTTTTTAAAAGATTATCTGGAAGATTTAGGTTTTAACTGTAAGAAAATTGAATCAAAACAAGGGTTTAATTTATATGCCGAAATAGGCAGAGGTGTTAAGCACTTAGCATTTGCAGGACATATGGACGTAGTCCCAGCAGGAGATGGCTGGATTCAAAGCCCATTTGAGGCACTAGAGCAAGATAAATCTATAATCGGTCGTGGTGCTGTAGATATGAAGGGAGCTATTGCTTCTTTTGTTTCAGCAGCTAGAGAGTTTATAGAAGATGCAGATGCTACCAAATACAAAATGTCGCTATTAATATCAAATGATGAGGAAATCACCAATAATTACGGTACTCCTGCGATACTTGATTATTTAGCGAAAAGTAGCATTAATATTGATTTATGCATTGTCGGTGAGCCGACAAACCCTAATATCATGGGAGAAATGGCAAAAATTGGACGCAGAGGCTCTGCATCATTTGATATAAAAATTATAGGAAAGCAGGGTCATGCTGCATATCCTGAAAATGCTATTAATCCGATGGCGGCATCTGGCAAAATAGCTTATGAACTGTCTAAACTTATTTTAGATAATGGGGATGAAAATTTTAGCCCATCTAATTTAGAAGTAACTTCAATTGAAACAGGCAATGAATCACGTAATACTATTCCAGGAAGCTGTACCCTTAAATGTAATGTTAGATATAATCCGCAGCAAAGCCCTGAGTCTTTAAAGAATATTGTTGAGAAAATTGTTCAGGATAATATAGGTAATTGCAAGTACTCTATTGAAAGTTTAGATTCAGCAAGGCCATTTATTACTAATAATCAGGCAGCTATTAATGTGATAAATGAGGCGCTTTTTAAGGTGAACGGACTTTACCCTAAGCTCAGTACAACGGGCGGAACATCTGACGCTAGGTTTATTGCTCAGCATTTCCCTGTTATTGAGTATGGATTGGTTAATAAGACTGCTCATCAGGTAAACGAAGCAACCCCAATCGCTGATATTAAAAATCTTACGGAATCATATGCTGAAATTATTAAAAGATTCTATGATATGGCATGACTGGGAGCAAAACCCGCCTAAATTTGACGCTGAGGCATTTACATGGGAAGGCTCACTTACAAAGTATATTCAGGATAATTTTCCTGATAAAACCTTAAGCCTTAGAAATGTTCAGCAGTATGAAGACAATGGCTTTATCTATCGCTCTGTAGATGAATATTTGGACGATAATTTAATTGTAAAAGCGTCGCTTATTTATGATATTGGCAAATCTAGTAAGGAGATTACAGATAAGCTAAGAAGTCTTGGAAATAGACCAATAGGAAATATTCTTTTCAACGACCCTGATATAGAGAGAAGATTTATTGAATGGGCGGATTGTGATGATATTATTTACAGAAAATCTATAATAACCTCTCCACGGTTTAGCTTAGAACTTATCGAGGGATTTGTGTTGTAAAATAAATAAAAGCGCAATTTTTATTTTTGGTAACCATTTATATATGCTATCATTATTAATGAAATTTGATAATGGTTACTCTTTATGAAAATGACAGAATTCAAAGAACTTGTTGAAAAAAACAGAACTGATTTAGGCGACACAGCTTGTATGATACTCTATGGCAACGCATGGGTTATTGAAACTTTATTGTTCACTGATAAAGTAAATTTTGATGAGATTATTCAGTTAGCTCGTACCAACAATGAAGTTTGTTGCGACGTGTTAAATAACATCGATAAAATAAAAACGCTGATGGATTATGATCATGTAACATTTGGTGAGATTGTAAAGCTTGCTACTGATAAACCTGAAATTTATAATATTATGTTAGATAATATTTATGAAATAAATTCGCTTTTTGAGACTGGTCATGTAAAGCTTGAAGACCTTGTTAATCTAGCAACCAACAAACTTCCGACTTATTACTATATATCACATACTAGCTTTGAAATAAACACTCTTCTTGGCTCTAATAAGGTAAAGTTTGCAGAGATTGTTAAGCTAGCAAGCACAAACCTTGAAAATTATTGTCTTATTTTAAAAGACAGATATCAAATAAAAGCGTTACTTGAGTCTGGTAACATAAAATTTGCAGAGATTGCTAACCTATCCTTTACGAACCCTAAAATATATAATCTTATAATTAATGACACTCCTAAAATAAAAATGTTTCTTGAGGATAATTCATCAAGTTTTCAAGATATTCTTGAGCTTATTACTACGAGCCGCAATATTTATTATGTTATGCTAAAAGAAGCTAAAACCATAAAGGATTTGATTGATTCTGGCAAAGCAAGTTTCAAAGATATTATTGATTTAGCGATTATAAATCCCGATACTTATTGCGCTGTATTAAATGATATAAATAATATAAATGCGCTTTTTGAATCTGGTCAGCTAAAATTTGAAGATTTTGTTAAGTTAGAAAAGGATAAGCCTTATTTATCTGTTTTTTTAAATAGCCACTTTTCTGAAATAATAAATTCAGTAAGTACAAATACATTAAGCTTAGAAGACGCCGTTGAATCTGTAAGAATAAAAACCAAGCAACTGAACGTAGATAATATTAATGATGTTGATAACAGCGCAAAGGTAGATAAACAGAATAATAATGTTAAGGAGCAAAAAAATACAAAATTACCTGCAAATAACACCGCAAAATTTACAAAAAACAACCTTCCAGTTGCAGAAGGTGAAAAATCTTCTACTGTAAAGAAAAGAACACCTGCCAAGCCTATTGATAGACTTGAAAATGCTAAAAACTCTAGAAATAAGGATAATCGAAAAAGACACAAATAGCGACTTTTAATAGGGATTTAAGCTGGTAAATGCGATATAGCAACCTAGCAAAATAAGCTTGCCGAACCCTTTTATTCAAACAAACTTTTCTTTAAATTAGCTTTAATTATTATAATAATTCTTTAATATTTACACAGACTTATCAAATTGCTATACTAAATTTATTAAAAAATAAATCAGGTGATATTATGGGTAAATACAACATAAAGTTTGAAAAAATTGAGTTTGATGTTAGCGGTGACAATGAATTCATGTCTCAAAAGTTCCTGTCTGTTACCGATACCAATGGCAAAACTTTAGAAGTTCGCCAGTTTGACTTTGATATACCTGATCATTTAAAGCAGCCAGATATTCATAAAGAAACTAAGGAAAGACTAGAAGAACTAAAAGGCGAAGGTCTAAAAGATGTTTTTAAACACATTCAGCCAGATATTCACAAGGAAAGAACCGAAATGCTAAAGCCTTTTATATATAGTACAAAACAAGGCTCTGACTTTCATAATGAAGTATTTACTGCTATAAAGTTTGTTGAATATAATAATGGCATAGCACACAAAGGCGGCACTTTTAGCGGCGAAGATTATGTTGTAGTCTGCGATAAGGGTTTTGATATTAAAAACTTACTGGACATGTCTCATGATAATCATGGTGAAATAACTACTTATAGTTCAAGCAATTACGATATTGATATCCATACATTTGAAACTGACTATAGTTTTTAAGTTGAGATGTGCATGCGTCATTTCCTTGCTTATGTAGATTTTTCTACATATCGCTCATTATTTCTGTGCAAAACACAACTCAATTCACTATACCATTTATCATGGTTTACTTATTATTCCCAAACCGTTAGTATCCAGTCAAATATTGACTAAGTTGAATCTATGAGTATAATTCAGCGTTTATTAATAATGCATGAAAATTTCACGGTATATCAATGGTTGCAAGCTTGCTAGAAGACTCCGTTAAAGAATCACTTATAAAGTCATTATCTCAGGAAAAATATGATTTATTGTTAAGAGATATCTTAGAAGAAGTTGATTTTAATGGATTTAATGAAAATAGCGATAAAAACAACCACATCTTTTTTGATGAGAATAGTTTAAGTAAAACATGTTTCAAAATCTTATCTTCAAACGGAGTTACATTTAACGAATCAGAAATATATAATGTAATAGCAGGTTTTTCAAATAAACTTGATTCAATTTTTAGCAATACCAAGCTAATTTACGATGATATTAAAACTATTGAAAACTGCGGTTTTTTATCATTAAAAAAACTTAGTAACAAACAGAAAGAGTTAAATTTATCAGACGCTAAGCTTGAGAATATCGTTAGTCATTCTATAACAGCAATGAAGGTTCTGACAGCAGCAAAAATAGCCAGAAGTTTAAGAATTAGTAACGTTATTGATACAAAAATTATTGCAGCGCTAACTAATAAAGATTCATCAAAACAATTGTTAGACAATATTTTAGCTGAAATAAACTTACCAACAGATCATATTGAGAAATTGAACAATAGTTTTAAACTCATAGAAAATAATTATAAAAGTAAAATTAACATTGCCTTAGGAATTCTATTTGAAAGTGAGTCAAACGTTACTCTGCAAAATATTAAAGAAAATTATGATGAAGCTAACGAAAATAAACAGCTAATTTTAAAAGAGATTAGCAAAAATAATAAAAAATTTTATTTTGATTTAGCTGGATATATCCATGATTTTGAGATAGAAACCTACCCTCAGATTGTTGCCTTATTTCATGTGATTAATAATAACCCATCCCTCTCAAAAGATGAGATTAGAAAGGCTTATTTAAAGGTTGCAAACGATATTTATTTTAGCAGCCTATACATTGCAAATAATCCCGAAACTTATTCTAAAAGATTGTATAATTATCTGTCAAAAAAATGGTGGTATAATTTTATTAATCTTGCAGGCGGGCTTTCAATAATCTTTAATATCAAGCTTTTTACCCCTTTTAGGATTTTTTATGATTTGATATTATTAAATGTACTAGAAATTTCCGAGATTATTCTTAGATCAATCTATAATCTCACCAGAGGTGTATTAACTCTGAATAAATCCAGAATTAAAAGCGCATACAGTGATTTTAAATCAATCTTTATTGGTGAAAAACATGGTCTTTATGTTCATCGCCCATCAAAAATACAAACTATCATTAATCTAATAGCTAGCCATATGTTAGTTTTGAGCGCTAATAGATCTATGCTCATTGGCTATACTTTTTTATGCATTACAAGTGATTTTAGTAACTGGACTAAGTACAAATATAACTTTGATACTAACTTTAGGAAAAAAATAAATATTTATAATTTAGGCTTGGCATTTGGCATTTGCGCCTTAGTTTCATTTATACTTCCTAAGTTTGCTATATCTGTTGCAAGTAACTTTATATTGCCATATATAGCGATCTACAGCGCTGCATTTGGAGCAAGCTTTGTATCGAAAGATTTATCTGCGTTACTTACAGTATTTCTATCAAATTATTGGATTTATGGGCTTATTAAAAGTGATTTAGGCATTAACAATGCATTGCGGATGGCTGGAAATGAAGTGCTGCATACCGCAAAGACTTTAGTAAGTTTGAATACTTTAAAAAATCTATCCATGAATTTTATGGTATATACTATAGTTTTAGCACCTATTTTTGCTAGTATATACGCATTTTATCATTATTTTTTAAATGAGGATAAGAAAAATAGCGCATCTGAATATTTTAATAGGGTTAAAAATTCATCGTTATCAAAGATTAGCCTCTGGAAAAGTAAGTTCATGCCCCCAGAATTAATAAAAGTTTCTAATGCATATGAATCTAAAATTAAAAATGAACCTAAAAATTTTAGGAATTTTTTTATTGATAAATATTTAATGCTGGCTTTTAGCATTATTACAAGCCATATACCGTTTTTAAGGCTTATTACACTTAATGCTGTATTTGAAAATGACAGAAAGAATAAAAATATGTATTATCAGCCCCTTACCTCACATTTTCATGATGGTTTTTTAGGTAAATTAGCGAAATTTGATGAACAAAGACTGAAATTTCAGGAACTTAATGAGGTAGAAAGGCTTGATATATTTGGATCAGATAAACTGAATTTTTTATCTAAAGACAAAATTTCCCATAACAAAACCAATAGTTGCAATAAAGATTTGCAATCTTTTCGGGATGCACATATAAACAATGCCAGAGAAAATATGTTTAATAATCCGTTTATAACTGGTGTATAATGTTAAAGCCTGCGCAAATAATAGATAGAAGAATCAAAGACTTAGAAGCCGCATTTATTAAAAATAACCGCGAACCTATTGAAATATCAGTAAAACAGTTCCAAAGTGATTTGCTAAATATTTACTTTGAATCTGAATATGCAAAATACGCGCAGTATATTACTGTAAAGAAAACCTCCCGCATGGAAAAAATGCGTTATGGCGCGGCTTTGCTATATAAATATACCAGACTAGTCGGAGTTAATGATGTTTTTGATGTTGCCAGAAATAACAAAAAAACAACTGCAAAACTATTATTAGGTGAATCGCTTAAATATGTAATTCAAACAATTTTTCCAATGGTTGCATCTCATGCTTTTGCTGTAAAGTCAGTTTTTTCATATGCATCATTTGGTATGTTAAGCTGCATAGCTTTAAATAGCGTAATTGATGTGAAATCAAGACAATATGCCGTTGAAATTAAAGAAAAATATGTTGAGCAGTTTTATGATAATAAGTTTAAGGCTTCTGAAGAAGCGATGCTTAACTATACAATTGCAACAGGTAATTCTGTTTCAAGAGAAACCATAAAAAACAGTATTGGCTATAATTTTGACTTTTATTTCAACACTATGCATGGCGCTTGTGATCTTAGCTTTCAGGCAATAAGACTAGCTTTTACTCTACACAGAATTATATCCAATCCATATTCTTCAGCTACTGTTTATGGCGCTGGTTATCTGATAAACTTTTTGCCTACTTTACTGAATTATATTTCTAAGTTTATCGAATGTTCAAGGTTTGTATCATTTAACGATATTAAAACCGTATTCAAAATGATTAGAGGATCTTATAGCAATTATCAAGACCTGGGTAACTTCCTTAACATTAAAGCTGTACTCTCAGATTTAAAGGTACAATCAAATATTAATGTTGCCGATATATTTTTCAGAGTTGCAGGCAACAATCCTCAGATTACCCAGCAAATAGCTGCAAGCTTAAGCATCAACAACCCAATTATTGCAAATATCGTTCCAAAAGATTCAACTCTTGCTGCTAGTATTCAGGATAAATTCTCGTCTAAACAAAACTTGTCTGATTTTATGAGATATTTATGGCAAGCAGGCGATGTTGCATCATTAAAAATAATTATTAGTCAAGTTACTGCAAACCTTAAAAATAATAAAAATCTACTGGTTGATATTATTAGCGAAATTGTTGTTACCAATTTTTTAAGACCTATTATTAACCAGATTGCTAATGAAGATTTTTCTACATGCGCAAGCAACAAAGAAGTTATTGATAAAGTTTTTGCAAAATTAGTAAATGACCCCGATGATAAAAATATTGTAAGCGCTAAAAATCAAATTACTAAAATTTTAGATTTAAAAAAACTTGATGCAAAAATTATTGTTCCACAATTAGCTGCGCTTCTGTTATCAGATCATATCGATATTAGAAATATGATAGAAAACCATCTGGTTAATGATAATTTTATCAATTCAATTGATACTTTTGCTAAACAGGCATTAGATGCCTCTTCTGATATTTTTATTAAAGATACTATTCAAAAATTTGCCACCTCAAAGTTTACGAAAGTAATTAATAATGTTTCAAATGGCGCGAGTAATGTTAAACTTCAAAACTTGCTTATTAACCTTGGAAATATTGTTAAATTTAACCCTGAAATTTCAAAAGAATTTAAAAGCAAATCTGAGAACCTACCACCACAATATAACGCACTCAAAGATATATGGGAGTATATCGGCGGAATATTTACTCTACCAGCACTAACTGCAAAATATGCAAGTGATATTGCTGGTTTTATTAACAGCTCTTCTGAGTCTATATTGAAAATTAATGCAGTTAAAGTTATCGATGCAATGATAAAAACAGATGTTTTAGAATCTGACCAGAAAAAATCTGATACTTCAGCAGTGACTATTAAAAAGGCAGGCTTAGAAGGCGCATATAGAAAGGCTAATGATAAAACCCGCAAAATCCTGGAAGATGAAAGGAAAAAAACCGCTCATAAGTCAAGGGTTGCAGAAGCTTTAAAAAAATACGCTTTCTCATTCAAGGACGTTGCGGATGTTTTAGTTAAAATTATCGGCATGTCACACGGCCTTATCGATACAAATTCGTTCTTAGCACAGTTTTTAGGTAAGTTTATTATTGATCAAAGCAGACCAGACAACCGTATTATAGGACAAGAAGGCGATAGCATAACTAAACAGCTTTCAGGGTCGCTTGATACTTTGGTTGCAGGCATCAGGCTTGATAATTACAGCACAAATGCAATTGCTAATATTTACAAGTCTGAAGTAGATGTTGCGAATGAAATACCAAATGCATGGGTGAAACTTAATGCAGGCATGCAAATTAAGATACCATATGCTGCGCACAGTGGGTTTGCTGTTGCAGATATGATAACCAAAACTATGACAGGTATACTTGGAACATCTGGCGATTCTAAAGATACGAAAACCTTAATCAGACTTAATTCCAATTTAGAAGTTTTAAAAGGAAAGGTTATTCAGTTTTCTGGTCAGACAGGTGGTGGAAAATCTGTTACCACTGCAATACTTTCTGATTTCTGGCGCTTATTTAGTGGAAAAATGGAAAGAGACAAAAATTTAAAACCCGAAAGCATTATTTATATACCGCAAGAAGCCCCACCAATTTTAGGCAACCTTACCGTATATGAATTTATGACAGCCGACCTTAAAAATGAAGGTGATAATAAGGTTTATTTTAATGAAAACGGCAGCCTAAAATCAGACGAAATTAAAGTTAAAATACGTAGCCTTATGGCGGGTGTTGCACTAGATAATAAATATTATGAGGTTGATAATGGTGTCGACCCATTAAATGAAAGCTTCGGAGGAATGTCGGGCGGTCAGAAGATGAGGGTTCTTTTAGTAAGGGCAATGCTGAATTTGGAAACAAGGCTGCTCATATTAGATGAATCTATTTCATCACTTCCAGATCAATTTGGAATGCTGACAAAATCAGAGATTCATCATATTTTGTGCGCAACTTTTAACACTCCGTTTAATAAAGAATACGATGACCATATTAGCAGCTCAAGCAATATTTTAGAGATGTCACAAAGATTTAAGGATTCCTATGGTGTTCCTGATGATATCAATGAAATAGACAGAATTAATGCTGAAATGCATATGTCTGTTAAAAATATTGTAATGTCTAAAATTAAACAGTTTGCTGTAAACTGTAATGCTTCAGTAATTTCGATTGTACACCAGGAAGAAAAACATCCGCTTAAATATATGCCTGAAGATGCAGTTGTAGAAAGCTTATCTACAGGTTTTGCTGATGTAATGTGGAATCTAAGACCAAGCGATCAGGATCTATCGGAAAATACTATTGATGTTCATAATTTGAATGTTAGATATCATATTTTAAATAAGGGCGGTCTCCTAAACAGAAGTGAGCTGTATCTAAGAATGTTTGCAGACAACAGAGGCATTAATATACCTGATAATTCTACGAAAACTCAAATTGAAGATGCAATTATATATCATTATCAAAACCAATTAATTAAAGATACTGGCAGAACGGTCGATCTTGATGACTCACGATATGATATTAACCGTGCAGGTGAAAAACAAAAAATTATTAATGCTACTATTAAGCTTATTAAAAATCAAAATATTAAAATAATGGATTCTACTATACAAGTAGAAAGAAAGTCTCAGCATTTCAGATCATTATTAGAACCTACTGGTGGACTTGTTCCTATTCTTGATATCAAAGAAGTTAATGACTCGCCATTAAGAGTCAACTCAGTATCAAGAATATCAGGTGATCATGCTAATGCTCTTAGCAATGCTAAAAAAAGTTTGTTTCAGCAGCATATGTAAAAATTTCAGCAAGGTCTTTTTGAGTGATGTACATGGCATAACTCTTAAAGATTTTGCTGATACATATTCATTGTATATTTAAACAAGTTTTTATAATGATCTTGTGTTGTTTTCAATTCTTCTTTCTAACTGTAATCTAAAGCTATGAAGTGATGCACTGTCTATATAGTTATATTGGGAAATTTCTTCTATTATTTCACTGGGTAGTATTGTACATGCAGCTTTATTTACAGCCCCCCTATATACTACTAGGCAATTAAAAAATTTTTGGGGACTGATTACTTCGCCTTTCCTATTATTTTGAATATAATCCCAAGCTACAAAACTACCAATAACTTGTAAAAACCTGATAAGCTCTATGTAAGTTAATGGAAGATTTTTAAAATAATTAAGAGGTATTTCAGGAATATTATTTTTCTTTAAAAAGCCTGAAAATTCCTCCTCTTCTTCTTTAAAATAATCTATTAAAGATGTAGCGTTTACATGCCTGTATTTATTAGATAAATACGTTTCTTGCCATACAAGTTTTGTTATTTTACTATCATGATGTCTTGCGGCGCAAATAAGCAGCTCAGTTATCTGAGACTGCGTAAAGTTTACGCAAGCGTTATGTTTAATTAACAACTCTACCATTTTATCATAAGAAGACATAATAGCATAAGCGATCGCCGTATAACCTTCATTATTATAATCTACATTTGCATGATTTTTTAGCAGCAATGCCGCAGCCTCAACATGGTTGGAACAAACTGCTGCCATAAGCGGCGTACATTTGAAACTGTCTAAAACATCAACGTTTGCCTTGAAATCAAGCAAAATCTGGATGATATCGTTTGCACCAAGAGTAGCAGCTAAATGGAGTGGCGTTTCACGGTGTAGTTCTCCCGATGCTATTTCAGTCTGAACTATTATCAAACAACTAGGGTTTGCACCATTATTTAAAAGTGTCCGTACCTTATCAATACTTGAATTTTTAACAGCACTATATAATTGCTGCTCCTTTGTTAGCATATTATTCCCCAACTCTAATTGCGCGGGGATATTAGCATTTTATTAAATAACTTGCAGCCTATATAAAAAATTTTAAATAAATTATTGAGTTTTAAGAAATTTAAATAGTGCTTTTGGAAATATTATCATTTTACAAAACTCTATATTTTTGCGAAGATTTAAAAAAATCCTAGAAAGTATTTGTCATGACCAGAAGAGAATCAACCATTAAAGCTTTAAACTTTGTTCTTATATTTTTTGGGCTTTTAATGCTTATTCCTGGGGTTTGGGATTATTGCCACAATAATAATCATTATTATTACTTTGTGATAATTGGCGTTGTTGGTATTGCTATTGGGTTTTTACTAAATATATTTTCTATACTTACTACTAAGGGAGCAGCATACTTTGCACCACGATATGGATTTTTAACTGTTATAATGATATGGATATTTGCCTGTATTTATACAGCCCTGCCCCTTTATTTTAGCATTAAAGGTTTAGGTGTTACAAACGCGGTTTTTGAGGCTGTATCAGGGCTAACATCATGTGGGGCTTCTGTTGTAGTCAATCTTCAGCATAAATCCCCAGGTATATTATTATGGCGAAGTTTGCTTAATTATGTTGGAGGTCTTGGAATTGTTGTAATCGGAGTTGCAATATTACCAAACCTTAAAATTGGTGGAATGCAGATGTTCAATATGGAATTCACCGAAAAATCAGATAAAATCCTGCCAAAAGTGGAAAGTATATCGATCATTATTATTACAATATATATGATCATGACTACAATTGGTATATTTACGCTATATAGTTTTGGAATGAGTTTTTTTGATGCAATATGCCACACTTTAACCGCTATATCAACAGGCGGATTTGCAAACTATGACAATTCAGTTGCGTATTTTAAAAACTTCAAAATTGATATAATTTTAATGGTATTAATGTTATTCGGCGCTACTTCATTTATCCATTTTTATCACTTACAGCATCAACAATTTGATAAAATCAGACAGGATGTTCAGTTTAAATATTATTTAGGCACTATATTAGTTATAGGAACCGCTGTATTTTTATATAATTACCTAACCAAAACTTATGAACTGGTGAATGCAATTCATTATTCGTTTTTTAATACTATTTCTGTACTCACAACTACTGGCTTTGCCAACACTAATTATGATAACTGGCATATGTTTCCTAAGTTTTGCCTTATAATCGCCGCTATAATTGGCGGGATGACAGGATCCACCACAGGCGGTATAAAAGTATTCAGAATTGTAATTTTATTTAAAGTGATTCGTAATTATATTAATACGCTAATTCATCCTCATGGGGTATTTAAAATCCATTATAATGGCAAATACCTCAATGATCAGGTCGCTATGGGCGCAGTTATTATGGTGGTTTCTTATTTTATAGTAATGATGGTAGGAATGCTTATAATGTCACTTAGTAATCTTGATGGCATTACCATAATAAGTTCTGTAATATCAGCACTTTCTAATGCTGGATTTGGTCTTGGAGAGCATATTAATCCAGACGGATCATTTAACAACTTACCAACTTTTGCAAAATGGAACCTGATTGTACTTATGATTATAGGTAGATTAGAGATTATTACCTTTATGGTGTTGATAAATAAGAATTTTTGGAAAAAGTAGTTAAAATTTGCAGCTATTAGTTAAAAAAAGGTTAATCTTTTTTGTTGAGAGTCAAATAGTCTTGTGTTATAATGCGAGAGCTTATTTATAAGGGTAAGTAAATTTCAGAATTATAGGAAAAATTGGAGTTAAATCATGGCAGAAGCTAATGGCGCTTTAGTAAACAAAGAAGTAGTTGATAATGCAGTATCATTTCTATTTGAAAACAGGGATTTAAAGTTTTATACAATGCTTACAGAAATGCCTGCTTATATGGTAGAGCAACTTTTTGGAGCTGATAGCCGAATTAGTAAAGCAACAAACTATGCGTCAAAATGGCTTCTTGAAGCTGACGTGATTGACTGGATGCAAAAGCTTTATAAGCTTGCTGTAGGTATGTTAGGTTATTTAAAGGCAAAAGGTGGATTAGACGGAATAAGAAAATTTGCAAGTCTTACAACTGCAATTGGTTCTGGTCTTAAACTCCTTGGTGAATTTATCGTTACTATACGTTACAGACTAAAACATAAAGATACAGAAGTTAAAGTAAAGTACGTTAAAAAATATGTTGAGTCTAATAATGCTGCGCCACTTATGGATGCTCTTAGAGCTTATGGTAAGGATGAAGCAAGACAATCAAAAAGAAAATATGAAACTGGTGAAAAAGATGCAAATGGCAAAATGATTACTAAAAAGCTTGAGCAGAAAGATATCGATCAGTATAAAGATGCTAAATTTAAGATGTTCAGACTTGTAGGACGCACCATAAAAGCCATGCTTAATCCAAAAGGTAAAGATGCAACTGCTATGGCTGAATTATATCCAAAGTTCTGGCAATTCATCAGATATAGCTTCTGGAGATTCTTACCTGAAGCGATGATACTTGCATCATCAGTGATTATTGGTGGCGCAACAGCAGGTGTTGCTACTGGTGCGTTTATCACTGCGGCTCAGGGCTTTATGAGATCTAGAAAGAATGCCGATAAATCATCAGCTTACTTTAAAAATAAAGCTGAACTTAAAGGTATGACAAAAATCTTAGGTGAACTTGCAAATGTTGGAAACTCTAAAACTTTTGTGGATAAAGACTCAGGAATTACTTATACACTTACTGTTGTTAATGTTGATGGCAATGATAAAATCAGAGTTGTTGGTGTAAAAGAAGGCAAACAGATTATTGATAGTAACTTTGATAAAAATGCTCTCGTTACATTAAATAATACATTAAATCCAGCTAAGGCAGATCCTAACTATAAAGCTGCAAAAGATGCAATTGCAAAAGAAGCTTATGGTGATAACTATTATCAAAACCCATATTCGTTCAGAAGCTTTATACACGAAGCAGGTCAATATGTGAAAGACGGGATTGTAATCTAATAATCCTTTGAATTTAATAAAAAAACGCTCTTAAATTAATTTTTCAGGGCGTTTTTTTATACCCTCCCACTTCCCAAATGAAAATACATATATTATTTATAGGCTTATTGTTTCATTGTGGATTCTAAAGTATCTCGAAATAACTCCAGATATAGACGTAATGTCATTGCGAGGGATGCAAAGCATCCTGTAGCAATCCACTTTTAATCTAAGGTATAAATGGATTCCCACGAGGCACTTCGCACCTCTCGGAATGACAACAGCATCATCGTCAAGTCATTGATAGCAGAATAGAGTTCTGCGCGGCAATCCATTCATCTAAATTTCTCAAAACCCAAAACAGGTAAAAATTTGAAAAATATAAACGCGCAAAGCTTTAAGGCATTTGTCATACAAAGCTTTGAAACCTTAAATCCAGGAACGGAATTCCTGGATAGCTGGTATATAGATTACCTCTCCGAAATATTATGTGAGGCAGTTAGGGGTAATCTTAAAAGAATTATAATAAATCTGCCTCCAAGATTTTTAAAATCCCATATTATTACAACCGCATTTCCTGCTTGGCTTCTTGGAATATCTGCAACCAATCGTATAATTGCGGCAAGTTATAGTCAGGCGCTTAGCAATAAACTATCAGTAGATACAAAGCTGATTATGGAAAGTGATTGGTATAAAGCCATGTTCCCTGATACGCAAATTTATAAAAAGCAAAACGAAAAAAAGAAGTTCATGACAACAAAAAATGGCTTTCGTTTTGCAACATCTAGTGGCGGAACCATCATAGGTGAAGGTGGTGATTTTTTGATTATAGATGACCCGCACCATCCTGCGCAAGTAAGGTCAAAGTACCAAAGAGACAAGCTATTTGACTGGTTTGATAAGTCGTTTTTAACCCGTCTTAATAATCAGGAAAAAGGCGTTGTTATTGTTGTAATGCAGCGTCTTCATGCAAACGATTTAAGCGGGTATTTATTAGCTAAGCCAAAGTCTAAATGGAACGTTTTTGCTCTGCCCATTATAGAGGAAGATGATAAAACATATAAAGTAGGCAAATATCAATATAGCAGGCAAAAAGGTGAGCTGCTTAATGAAAAACTTATGAATCTTGAAGCTATAAATGATATGCAGTGTGAGCTTGGGGACATTGTATTTACAACGCAGTTCATGCAAAAGCCAGTTTCAAGCTCGGGTAATATTATTAAGCCTGATAAGCTTGTGTATTATGATCATTTGCCGATTAAATTTGATGTTATAATTCAAAGCTGGGATCCTGCGGCTGTTGTATCAAGTAAAGCAGATTATAGCGCATGCGTGACGCTGGGCGTGTTTAATCAGATGATATATGTAATAGATATATTCCGCGAAAGACTTAGTTATAGCCAGCTAAAGGCAATGGTTGTTGAAAAATACAAGGATTATAAGCCTTTAATAGTGCTAATTGAAAATAAAATGTCAGGTCATGCGCTTATTTCTGAGCTGCTTCAGGAATATTTAATGCCAGTAAGCGGGGTTGATCCAAAGATTGATAAGGTTACACGTTTTTTAAGTATTAGCGGAATGTTTGATTCTAAAAAAGTTGTGCTTCCAAAAAGCCATCCCCTAATTGTTGATTTTATTAATGAGCTTACAAGCTTCCCTGAAAGCGAACATGATGATATGGTTGATAGCTTGTCACAAGGGATATCGTATTTGAAATCGTTAGTTAGCATTATGAAGAGATCTGAATAATTTTCCTGGATTACTTCAAAACATAATATGTTTTTCGTAATGACAATCACGCGACGAAATGTCATTCCGAGAGAGCTACCTCGAAGCAATCCATAAATGACGCAAAATCTTAAGTGGATTCCCACGAGGCACTTTGTGCCTCTCGGAATGACGACAGATGATGCCTCCATGTCATTACTGTAGAAGTTCAAAGTATCGGTGACGGAATTTTGAGGGAAAAGGTTTGGCAATAGACGTCATCAATGATAAAAAAAGTAAAAAATGGCTGACCACCCCCGGGAACTCATTTTTTCTTCTATATAAATGGGGGGTTAAATCGAACATACAAATTACTCCCCTCGCCTTATTTTATAAGGCTCGCCCCCTGGTCGTAATTTATATGGATTTTGATTACATTCAATTAGATTAATACGGAATGTTTTTACATCCCCCGCAATGACATGACGGCAAAATTTATGAATATGCTAGGGTTCATATTATCTTCAATGCACCAAATCGCATGTAGAATTGCCATAACAAACGAGCATTTTTTTAGTCTGTCAGCAGGTATATTTGCATTAGCTGAGATATAATCAAAATCAGCATCCACATTTCTTATAATGCCCCAGTATTCAATAGCTGGGTCACCAATTATTCCTTTGGGATCAATTGCAAGCCAAGAATTTCCGTTGTTGATAATATTATCGTGGTGTAAATCAGCGTGCAGCAAAACCTCATGCTTTGCTGATGCTATTAATTCGTCTCTATAATCTTTAGCTTTAGCAAGCAAGTTATGGTCAATATTCCAATCTTTATCTAAAACCTTCAACCACTCTGATATATAAGTAAACTGGTTTTTGGGGACAGTTGCTTGGGTATGAAGTTTATCTATAATCATGCAAGCAATATCGATTGCTGATTTATTATCAGTATCTGCATATGGCAACAAAGAATCCCCTGGTACTGCCTCTTCCAATATTAAAACGCCATCTTCATAGCTAATAAGTTTAACCGCCCCTTTACCAGCATAAAAATTAAGTATTTTTGCTTCTCTTGATAAAGCTTTTTCATCTAAGCCCGTCTTAATAACAATGCGATTATTATTCTGAATGCCTTTAACAAGGTAATTAAAGGATAGATTATCAACATGCTGAATATTAGAGATGCCGTATTTATAGGATATATTGCTTATAATACCAGGCAGATTGTTTAACCACTCCCTGCCCTTATCACCATATATACTAATTATATTCTGTTCAAATTTATTCATCTTTTGGCTTAAAATATAAAATATGAGCTATGGTTACCAAACCTAAAATAAAGCAGTAATAAACATATGGCGTTACTGATAATGGGGAGACTTTAGCAACAGTACTTGCAAGTAGTATTTGCGCACCATAAGGAATAATTCCCTGAATCACACATGAAAATATATCAAGCCATGCCGCACTATAATGGGCAGGCAAAGATTGTTTTCTGGAAATATCTTTTGCAATCTCACCACTAAAAATGATAGCAATAGTATTATTAGCAAGCAGCAAGTTAAATATGCTCACAGTTTTAGCAATTAAAAACTGCGACATTTTCATGCCCCCACCCGATGCCTTAATCCAGACAGATATTTTTTCAGCTAAATGCTGATTTGCTTTACCAGCTAAACCTGAAAGCCCACCAACCATAAGCGATAAGAGCATGATTTCATGAACGCTTGAAAAGCCCTTGGTAATATGGCTACTGATAAACATTAAAGCGTGGTCTGGGTTTTGCATATTAGCGAGCGCGCAGCTAAAAATAATGCTCGCAATTAATACAACAAAAACATTTATACCAGTAAGCGCCAGAATTATTAGCAAAAGATAAGGCGTTACTAAAATAAAATTATAATCTTTTGGCTGTATTTCAGCACCTGTTCCTGATTGCATTAATAAGAATATGATTGTAATGATGGAAGCAACTATTGCAACCTTAGCATTTAGTTTGAGTTTCTTTTTAAAATCTGCCTCTTGTGACATGATAGAAGCAATTGTAGTATCTGATATTAGTGACAGGTTATCACCAAACATAGCTCCACCAACAACGGTACCGATTGCTAAAGCCGGCATTATATCTGCCTGAGCGCTTAATCCCGCTGCAATAGGCGCAATTGTTGCTATTGTTCCCATAGAAGTTCCTATTGCCGTAGAAATAAAAGCAGCCGTTAGAAATATTCCAATAAGTAAAAATTTTGAAGGTATAAAAGATATGGCAAGATTTACTGTTGCATCAGTACTGCCTATAGCTTTAGTTACTTCACTAAAAGCCCCCGCAAGCAGGAATATTATGCACATTGCTATAATATCTTTATGCCTTACCCCATCTAAGAAAGCATTCATTTTTGCATCAGAATTTCCTTTATAATTAACCCAACCAACCATTATCGCAGGAATAATAGCCACTAAAGGAGACAGCTGATAAAAAGCATTTTCAGTGCCAATAGATGTATAATAAATGCCACTTCCTACAAATAGCGAAACGAAAATCAAAATAGGCGTAAAAGCAGATAAAAAAGCCATGACAACCTCCAATATTAGCTAATTAAACAACCACTATAATTAGTTAATTAAAGTAATGCAAATAAAATGGCTTTATTCTTTTGTTTTTATAAAAAAATTCAAAAAAATAAACTTAAGTGTTTTCTTATAAAAAAAATTCTAATATTATCCAAGCTGAAATTTATCACTATAAATGGAGGGAGCTTAAAATGGTAGATACGCTATTTTATATTGATAGGCTTGCTATAGTAATGATTACGCTTGTTAGCTTTGTTGGTATTACTATATTGAGTTTTTCAAAAACATACCTTAAAGGCGATAAGAATTATTCAAAGTTCCTTATTCGTTTAAGTTTACTTATTCTTTCCGTTATTTCACTGGTTTCTGCCGATAATATAATTTTGTTCGTATTAAGTTGGATTGTAAGCAATGGCATTTTAGTAAACCTAATGGTTCATAAAAAAGAATGGAATGCTGCTTATGAATCAGGCAAACTTGCAGCTAAAAACTTCGCTTTATCGAGTGTATCAATTTCAATAGGTTTATATTTATTATATGATTTAAGTGATAGTTTTTTAATAAGTGAAATTAATGCTAATGCATTAAATCATAATATTACATTACCTATTCTACTTATTCTTTTTGGAAGCATGGCACAATCTGCAATATGGCCAATGCATAAATGGCTTATAAGCTCTCTCAATTCCCCTACTCCTGTTTCTGCTATAATGCACGCAGGTTTAGTTAATGGCGGTGGTTTTGTATTAGCAAGGCTTGCACCACTTTATTTAGCCAATCGATGGACTTTAGATATAATATTCGTATTTGGAATGCTTACCGCATTTTTAGGCACATTCTGGAAACTGTTACAAAACGATAACAAACGCATGCTTGCTTGCTCTACTATGGGACAAATGGGATTTATGATGGTTCAGTGCGGACTTGGACTTTTCTCGGCTGCAATTGCTCATTTATGCTGGCATGGATTATTTAAGGCATATTTGCTCCTTACATCAGGAAGTATTGCTAAAGAAAACAGAAACGAGATAAAGAATGTTAGTTTAAGTGGCTTCTTGTTAGCATCTGTTTGCGGCATGTTAGGCGCATATATTTTCAGCATAACAAGTGATAAAAATATATTCATATTTGATACTAATATAATGTTAGTCGTTATAGCATATATTGCATGCACGCAAATTACATTGCCACTTTTGCAAAATAAAAATGTTAGGCATATGATTGATGCAATTTTTGCAAGTAGTATATTTGCCTTCATTTATGGAATAAGCGTTGGTATTATATACAAATATTTAGCAGCGCAAAACATAGATATGCCTTCTAAACTTAATAGCCTTCATATAATAGGCATTACGGTTTTAATCGCGTCATGGCTTTTGACATTATTTGGTAACAAAATTTCATCTAATTTGCTTAACTCATGGTTCTTAAAACTATATGTTAAGGGTTTAAATGCAAGCCAGCCTATGCATAAAACAATTACTGCTCATCATAATCATTATAAATATTAGAAAAGGATATCTATGAGAAAAATGCAAGCAAGAAACCTATTCTCACGTAAAGAATATAATGCTCCTGAGCACGTTTTAAATGCTATTAACGAAGCATGGCAGGTTATAGCGCCACTCTGGCCTTTGCAAAGTTTTATCGCAAAGAATCCTTTATCGGGGTTAGAAGGAATACCTTTTGAAAATGCGTTATCTCTTGCAAACTCGTATTTTCAGAATACCGATATACCTAAACAATTAGAAGATATTAATATTCATAGCATAAAATGGCTTCAGGCTTATTTTGATAATGGGCAGGCTACTATTAAAATGCCATTCAGAGAAAAAGGCTTATTTAACGCATGGAAAATGCTAGCAGTTTATGACAAAGAATTTCATAAAAATGATAAAAAATCTATTCAGTTTTTAAGATCCCTTCCGGCTAATCCTGATATTGTTATTACATTATCACTTAAAAAACTAGGGATTGATGAAAGTAATTACACTGATTTTTTAAGGTTTTTACTGACTTCCTTACCTGGATGGGCTGGATATATTAAAAATCAGGTGGATTGGCAAGATCCTGCATGCCCACCTGTTTATCCTGTATCATTCAATGACTATCTTGCTGTGAGACTTGTAATGGCAGTTGTTTTATGGTCTGATGCATCAGAATATAAAATATCTGAAAGTACTCAAGATCAGACAAATGTAATTAGTAAAATAACAAATTCTGAGCAAAAATATAAAGATTTTCTGTATCCACTCATTAGACAGGAATATAATATTACAAGTACTATTCCTGATGCACAATTTGTTTTTTGTATTGACGTAAGATCTGAGCCACTAAGAAGAGCTATTGAATCTACGGGTAATTACGAAACGCTTGGATATGCAGGCTTTTTTGGTGTGCCTGTAATAGTTGATAAGTTTCATGATAAGCAAAAATCAGCTAACTGCCCTGTGCTGCTTGCCCCTAAGCATAATATTAAAGAAATACCAGTATGTTCACAAGGCAGATTCCTGCGCGATAAATGGGGGAAAAAGTGTTTAGATACCTTTAAAGCATTTTATCAGGCTTTAAAATATGCATTTACCGCACCTTTCGCGCTTGTTGAGGCGCTTGGCGGGTGGTTTGGAATCTATAGTTTTTTCAAGACGCTTTTTCCACTTCAAACATCTAAATTTATAAACAAATTTATACTCAATATCAGACCAGATATAAATACCGTACCTTCATTATATACTTTACAAGACAATAAAAGAGAGATTTACGGCATTAGTCTTACCGAACAATGTGCTTATGCGGAGAATTTTTTAAAGCAAACAGGCTTTACAAAGAATTTTGCAAAGTTTGTGTTTTTGTGCGGTCATGGTAGTAAATCGCAGAATAATCCATATTCAGCTTCACTTGATTGTGGGGCGTGTGGTGGTCATAGCGGCGGCATAAATGCTAAAGTTTTAGCGGCTATATTAAATGAGGCAAAAGTTAGAGAATATCTAAAGTCTCAGGATATTTGTATTCCAGATGATACGCATTTTATAGCAGCAGAACATAATACAACTACAGACGATATACAAATATATAAAAACTATCCTAATGAAGTTAGTGAAAATATTCGCAACATAAATCATGACCTTTCTAAAGCTAAGTATTTAAATAATATCTGGCGCGCAAGTTCTATGGGTCTTAATGCCGATAAAATTGATGTAAATAATGCAATTACTACCAAAAGCGTTAACTGGGCTGAAACAAGACCAGAATGGGGATTAGCTGGTAATAGTTCAATTATTATTGCCCCAAGACATTTTACAAAGAATATTAATTTACTTGGCAAGTCATTCCTGCATTCATATAACTCAGAAATTGATGAAGACGGAAGTTTGCTTGAGAAAATCCTTACCGCCCCTGTTATTGTTGCTAAATGGATTAATTTGCAATACCTATTTGCAAGTCTTGACAACGTTGCATATGGTGGTGGAAGTAAAATAACCCAAAATATTACAAGCAAAATAGGGATTATGCAAGGAAATGCAAGTGATCTTATGCATGGCCCTGCCCTTCAATCAATATATCTTGATGACGATACTGCATACCACGAACCTGTAAGGCTTTTAGTTGTTATATACGCTCAGAACGGCGTTATATCCGATGTTATAGGCAGACAAGAAGTGTTACAGCAACTTGTAAACGGCGGGTGGATTAATCTAACATCAGTCGACCCTATTAGTAATAATATATATGAGATGCAACGAGACTTTAGCTGGATAAGGTTTAGTTAATTTGGAGTAAATATAAAGTAAAATACCTTTGTATTTTACTTGAATATTCAAGACCTGGATATATAAATGATATAAGTTTCAATTACTTAAGAATGGATTTGTAATATGCTGCATCCAGACCCGAATACTCTTTACCCTATTCCTAATATTACCAGAACTTGTTATCTGAAAAATATTATCACAAATCCTCAAATTATTGTTGGGGATTATACATATTACGATGATCTAGAGAGTGTTTATAATTTTGAGAAAAATGTATTGTATTTATTCGATTTTATAGGTGACAAACTTATTATTGGTAAATTCTGCCAAATAGCAACGGGTGTGCGTTTTATTATGAATGGCGGTAATCATGCTATGAATGGTTTATCGACTTATCCTTTCATGATATTTGGCAAAAGCTGGTCTAATGTGCCACTCAATAGCCAAAGTAAAGGTGATACAGTTATAGGTAATGACGTTTGGATCGGCAACTCTGCAACCATTATGCCAGGCGTCAAAATTGGAGACCGAGCAATTATTGGAGCGCATTCTGTTGTTACAAAAGACGTTGAACCATACACAATTGTAGGCGGAAATCCTGCGGCAGAAATCAGAAAAAGGTTTGATAGTAAGAATATAGAGTTTTTATTAGAACTTAAATGGTGGGACTGGGATATTGAAAAATTATCAGCAAATGCTGCGTATATTGCTACAGGGGATATTGAGAGTTTGAGGAAGCAAGTTTAAGAGATTAAAAATGGGTGAGCGGGGGGAAGTTTAAAAATAGTCCAGTGAACTATTTTTAAACTTAACACCCATTTTTAAGCGAATAAACGCTTTGGCGTTTTTCGCAATGACCTGTTAAAAATTTGCTAAGTATGCCCAAATTTAGTATATAAGTTTTATAAATTACATATTGCAAATCCCATGAAAAAGATTGAAATTTTACCCTATAATCCTGCTTGGGTCGAAATGTTTGAAAAAGAAGCAAATTTGATTACAACAGCTTTGCAAGATAATATTATGAACATATATCACATAGGTTCAACTTCTGTTCAAGGGCTTTATGCCAAGCCTATTATTGATATTATTTTAGAAGTAAAAAATCCTAAAACAACAATTACAGCTTTGGAAAATTTAGGCTATAAATATAAGGGTGAATATAACATTCCTATGCGGCTTTATTTTGCTAAAGATAAATTCCACTTGCATGTATACCCAGAAAACCACCCTGAAATCGAACTAAATATAAAGTTTAGAGATTATTTGAGGGAAAACAGTGGCGCAAGAGAAGCTTATAGCAACCTGAAACATAATCTTATATCAAATGAAGAAGCACATAATAAACAAGGAAAGTTTTCTGGATATACCGTTGGAAAAAGAGAACTAATAGACGATATAATCAGAAAATCTGGTTTTAACAGACTTAGAATGCTAAAATGCTCTCACCCTAAAGAGTTTGAAGCCGCTAAATCATTCAGAAATACGAATTTCTTTGATAAAGCTGGTATTAAAGACCCTTATTTATGGACATTTGAAAATGATAAACATACGCACTTAATGCTTTATTTAGGTTCAGATGTTATAGGATATTCCCATATCCAGCACTGGGATAATAAGCGCGCTGCCCTTCGTATTATGGCAATAGACTTCATGCATAACCCTATTTTTGCTGGTAATTCTGTCGCAGGTTCAGTACTCGAATCCTCATGTACTCTATTGTACACTCCGGTTCTGCGTTCCGAGTCTCCTAACAATTCCCTAACAAAAATTGGTTCTGTAAGAAGTCTAACAAATGAGAACATAAGGAATAAGGGTTATGGTAGTCAATTCTTAAGTTTAATAGAAGAGTGGCTGAGATTTATTGATATTAAAAGCTTGCATATGGAATCATCACCCAGAGCTGAAAATTTTTATAGGAAAAATAACTATACAGACGCTCCTTTTGATGATCCAGATGGATATGAAAGCGACCCTCAAGACATTCCTCTTGCAAAATTTTTTTAAACCCCACTTGCCAAAAAGTAAAATTAAAGCTAATAATTAACGAAATAATTTAATTTTGGATTTTTAAATGCCGAAATTCAAGCAGTCAGCCTGCTACATTCTTTTTAGTTTCATTTTACATATTAATATTTCTTTTGCTGAAACTATTGTTGATACCGTCTGGGGTAAGGAAAAAATTACAAGCCCATTAATTGAGGAGCTTATAAAAACTAAGCCTGTTCAAAGACTTAAATATATTGATCAGTCGGGTCCTCTTGTCTATTTTGGCCTGGCTCCCAAATTCAGCCGTTATGAACATAGCATTGGGGTTTTACTATTGCTTCAAAAAGCAAAGGCTCCTATAGCTGAGCAAGTTGCGGGGCTACTTCATGATGTTTCGCATACAGCTTTTTCTCATTTAGGTGACCATTTATTTTACAAAGATAATGAAGAAAAATCGTATCAGGACTTAATTCACCTACAGTTTTTACAAAAGTATCATGTTGACGAAGTAACTGGCAAATATGACATCGGCATTTCAAAACTTGACCCTGATTTACATGAATATACTGCCCTAGAGCGCCCGCAGCCTGATTTATGCGCTGACCGCATACAATATATTGTTCATACTGGCGTAATTTTCAATAAAATTAATAAGATAGATGCTAATCAAATTATACAGGATTTACATTTTGAAAATGGCACATGGTATTTTACCGATAAGTTACTTGCCAAAAAATTTGCTGTATTATCGCTAGAATTTACTGAAGAATTATGGAGCAGCCCATGGAATTTTGTTTTCTATGAGTATTTTAGTAAAATTTTAAAGCGCACGTTTGCAGCCAAGCAAATTACTGCTGATGATATAAAATATGGCGTAGACCAGGAAGTACTGGATAAACTTTATAAAATTAAAGATCCTAAAATACATAAGGCTTTAGCGCATTTACCTAATATTCATCAAATATTTAAAGTTGTAGAATATGGAAATGGGGAATTTAATACAACACCAAAATTTAGAGGTGTAGACCCTTGGGTGCTAAAAAAAGGAAAATACCGCAGGCTAACTGAAATTGACAAAGAATATAAAAACCTTTTTGAAATGACCAAAGCCTGGTGCAAAAAAGGCTATGGCGTAAGGCTTCTGAAAGAATATGCACTTGTTTTTTAAAATTATAATGGCTTTTAGCCTCATAGGATGTAGCCATATTAAACCTATAAAATCTTTTAATGAAGCTGATTTCTCGATTATATCTGAAGATACATTAGTTATTTTCGATGTTGATGAAACCCTGATTCAACCATTAGACTCATATTTAATTAACGAGCATACTGAGCAAGGTAAAAACTTTAGGAATCAAATCATCAATAAATATAGAGATGTTGAAAATTGGGACAATCTAACAGCAGTAATGCTTTTAAATGGTAAAAGACCGCTTTTAGAACCTAATATTATAAATCGGATACAGAAACTTAAAGACAGAAAGGTTAAGTTTATTGCATTATCTCATATGAATACAGGAAAATTAGACTTTATTGATGAGTTAGCAGAGTGGAGATACGAGCATTTAAAATCTTTAGGATTTGAAAGCAATTTTGGAAATAATATTATATTAAATGTTAACTTTCATAACAGGAAACCATTATTTTACAAAGGAATACTCGCAACCGATTTAAACAAAAAGGGTCCGATACTCGTTGCTTTTCTTAATCAAATAAATTATTATCCTGAAAATGTAATAATGTTTGATGATAACTTAGATTACCTTGAATCTGTGGAAACTTCTCTAAAACCATTAAATATTAAATTTTTTGGTTATCATTATTTAGGCGCGAAAACAAAACCTTGGAATCAGAAAATTATTGATTATCAGGTAGATTATTTAATTCGCTATAGAAAATGGCTTGATGATGATCAGGTACAAAATAAACTTAATAATATGTAAAATCTTATGATTCAAAAAAAACTAATGCTTATAGCCGTAGTGCTAATGGATATTCTTGGAGGGATGGAATTTGATATATTCACTCCAAGCTTTCCAAGACTAAAATCACTGTTTGAACTGTCTACATTTGAAGTAGAGCTTTTACTTTCAGTAAACTTTGTTGCTTACTGTATAAGCCTTATGTTTGTTGGAACTTTATCTGACAACTATGGCAGAAAACCAGTAATACTTTGGGGTACGGCTATTTTTATAGTAGGATCAGTACTTTGCATTTTCCCAGAAACTTACTATATGATGCTTGCAGGCAGATTTTTACAAGGCCTTGGAATTGCCGCCCCTGCTCTCCTTAGTTTTGTAATTATTGCTGATGAATACCCACTTGAAAAGCAGCAATATTATTTGGCTATGCTTAATGGTGTTACCAACGTATCTATTGGGCTTGCACCAATTATAGGAAGCTATCTTACACTTTATTTTGACTGGCATGGTAATTTCCATTTCCTACTATGGTTTGGAGTTATGATAATGCTTATGACAATTTTATGGGTACCTGATAAGAAACCCGTTCCTATTGAAAAACAAGAAGATAAAACTAAATATTCTCATATATTCAGGTCAAAAAGCCTTATGGTACTAATTTCTTGTATGGTATTCATGTTTGCGCCTCATTGGATATTTGTAGGCGTCTCGCCTGTTCTTTATATGGTTGATTTAAACGTTGAGCTTACCCATTTTGGCTATTACCAGGGGGCACTCGCTGGAACATTTGCTATTGCTAGCGTAATATTTGGAATGTATATGCATAAATTCAAGCCAAAAAGCATGTTAGTTGTTTCTATGTATTTATTTATCGTTAGCATTATTGGTATTTTAGCTATTGCAATATTTGATGTGAGAAGTCCGCTTATCATAACATGCGTAATTAACTTTGTAGGTATGGCGCAGCTTGCACCATCTGTGCTGCTTTACCCTGCCTCTATGAACTATTTACCAAATGCTAAGGGTAGAATTTCGGCTGTTATTCAGGCATATAAGCTTTTAATGTCTGCACTTGGCCTTCAGCTTGCAGGGCATTTTTATGACCATTCCTTCCGCAGTTTAGGAATTATTATGGTAATTTATTTTATATTGGGTACGTATTTATTAAGTAGAATTACCAGAAGCAATGCAATTATGCTAAGGCTGAGTGAGAAAAAAAATGATTGATATTCAGGAATTTAAAGAATCACATATAGAGGAAATTTTTACCGCATTCCATAATCTTAACTGGTTTAAACCCAAACAAACATTTAGTAATTATTTTTTGGAACAAAGAAATGGCTTAAGACATGCTTGGGTAGCTTATTTTAATCATGACTTTGCAGGCTACATAACACTTAACCTTAGATCTCAATATCCTGATTTTATAAAAAATAATATACCTGAAATCCAAGATTTAAACGTTCTGCCTCCATTTCGTAATAAAGGGATTGGAAATATTCTACTTGAAAAAGCTGAAAATAAAGCCAAAGATTACAATAAAATTGTAGGATTAGGTGTAGGACTGTATATAGATTATGGGGCTGCACAAAAAATTTATATAAAACGAGGTTATATTCCTGATGGAAATGGAATTACTTATGATTATAAGACGATAAAACCTGGTAATAATATTATGCTAGATGATGATTTATGTTTATGGCTTACGAAAAAATTAGGGTGAACTTATGAATAATTATATTATAAGAAAAGCAGACAAAACTGATAGCAATTTAATTCTTACATTTATTAGAGAGCTTGCTGAATACGAGCAAATGCTTGATAAAGTTACTGCTAAGATAGAAGATATCGAAAAAACATTATTTAGCAACAACCCAAAAGCTGAAGTGTTAATATTAGAAGCAGATAACAAACCTGCTGGGTTTGCACTGTTTTTCCATAATTACTCTACATTTTTATGCAAATACGGTATTTATATTGAAGATATTTATGTTAGGGAAGAGTTTAGAGGACGCGGTTTTGGTAAAGCATTTTTCAAGCATATTTGTAAAATTGCGGTCGAGCGTGACTGCGGGCGTGTTGAATGGTGGTGCCTGGACTGGAACAAACCTTCTATAGATTTTTATTTAAAACTCGGTGCAGAACCTATGCAAGACTGGACAGTATATAGGTTAAATAAAGAAGAAATAGAAAAAATTGCTAATAACTAAATTACAATAGTCTTTAGGTCCTAAAAAGTTGTAGCTCCCTCATGAATTTCCCGTTATAATAGTATTGTTACATATTATTATAACGAGTTATTTATGAAAGTTAATTTCTGGCTGAATGACTTTATTGAGCCGAAAAAACCACGAGAGTGGCGCTTTGATCCTTCATTCAATCATTCTGAACAAAGTCTGGTTGATGTGATTCAATACAAATTAAAGCCTTTACAAAAACAAAAGCCATTTATAGATTTAATACAAAAATATAAAGTTGAGCATGGTCAGGATATATCTGAAATTTGTGATAAACTTTATAGAGGTGGTTTAAGTATAGATGAAGTCAAATACCATGTTAGAGATCTATAGTTAGTATTTGAATTATGGTGCAGGAATGACGAGCGAAGCCTAGTAATGCTTCGGTAAAGTAGGGAAATAACGCATACCAGAATTATAAATACTTAACTATATATGCCTTCTTTATCCCTAAACATTCTTCTATATAAGAAATAGTTTACAGTTATTACAAATATTCCACTAAATAATATATCGCTTAAGAAATGACCACCTTGGATGATTCTGGCAATTCCTGTGATAAACCCAAGTAAAAGACCCGCCAAATATATTTTAGGATTAAAGCCACCTTTCATAACATAAGCAAAAGCTGTAGTATAAAACCCTGCTGCAGCATGACCTGATACAAACGAGCAGTTTTTGGAACATTCTTTAGATAGAATAAATGGCTGGGAATGGTTTTTCTCTCCGCCAAAATAAACTACCTGATTTGGTCTTGCTCTGCCAAAGTTATTTTTAAAAATAGTGTTTACAATAAGACCTGGTCCTATGGCAAGGCATAAAATTAAATATAAAATTCGTTTTCTTAACTTATATTGTTTTTTAAAATGACTATAAGCCAAAGTTATGAGCAAACCTATAATCAATGACGTTATAAATACAGGAACCAGCTTATGAATAACCTTAAGAATAAAGTGAGAACTAAAGTTACCACTACCATAAAAATATGTCGATACCAGTATATCTAAATCATCTAGCACAACTGTTAAAAAAGCTAAAACTAATAAACATGTTATAACAGCAATATTGATTTTATTCATAGAAATACAGGCAAATATCTGGTGATTTATTTACACTTTCAAGCGGTTTAAAGCGCTTAACAAGTTTGCCATAATTTTTATTACAATCTTTGGTAACAATCAAGCTATTATTATGATAACCCTCAAATCTTTTGGTTAAGTCGTAGTGGTCTTTAATATCCTTATAATCACTAATTTTGTATATAACGCTATTTGGAAGTTTGGTATAGTAAAGCGCCCATGAAAGTAGCTTGCGTTCATCAATTAAAACATTTTCAGCTTTATTTTCATAATAGGTTTCAGTTATTACATCGCCGTAATGATCCCACCCTTTAGTTCTATAAAGTGGGTCAAAATTTGTAAAATTCACATGAGCAAGTGTTATAACAACAAATGATAAAACAATGTTTGTTAATATTGCCGCATTTAAAAATCTGCCCTGATAGCTAGCAATACCAAGAACTAATAGCCCAGGATATGCAACTGACGCCCAGTTGATATTTGCACCAGACGTTAGACTTAAAATTATAAACGGTAGTATTCCCGCAGCTGATATCATAAATAGTGGATCTTTATATTTACGAGCACTTTTAATTATGATGCATAACAATACTGGACCTATTAGCGCAAACTGCCCAGCTAAAAATTCTATAAGCTTAGGAATGTTAAACGAACTATGATCAAGTTTTGATATGTCTTTTGTATGCCTGAAACTTACAAAATCATTTGCAAAATTCCAGTAAAAATTTGGTGAGAAAATTATTAAGGCAGCAAAGGATGCAATAGCGCAGTACCAAAAATTTTCTTTAAGTTTTTTAGTGTAAATTAAGTATACAAATCCACCAACCCAAAACAAAAACATATTGTATTTACTAAGCATTCCGAGTCCAAGGCTTATTCCTAGTAAAATAGTGACGGGTAGTTTTTGGCTACTATTTATAACTTTTAGGAACAAATATATAGATAAAGACCAAAATGTAAGAAGCAAAACATCTGTTGAGATGATAATAGATGATAGAGCAAGGGCTGGGATTGCAAGATAGGCTATAGCTATAGTTTTTGCGAGCTTTTTACTATAAAACTCACCTGCAATCTGCTTCATGATCAAAGCTGTTAGTGCATGAAAAAGCGGTGCAAAAAACCTTACGCCAAATTCATTAGTTCCAAATATCTTGGTTGAAAGCGCTATGATTAAACTAATAAGTGGAGGCTTAGAATAATAGCCAAAATCTAGATTCTGTGACCAGTAATAATATTGAGCTTCATCAGCATATAAATTAAGGTTATTGGTATATAAAATAATATACCTAAGTACTAGCAGGCTTAAAAAAATCTTACCAAAATGCTTATCTAAAAATTCTGTCATTTTCTATCTATTTAAAACTAAAACAGGCTATTTTTACATTTATGTTGGGTATTTTGCAAGTTAAGACTTTTTATTTTTTATTATGTAGTTTATTTTATTATCTTAGAGATATTTTCAAGAAAGGCAAAATATGCAAAAAGTAATGATAATTAATGGCCCCAATTTAAATTTACTTGGTCAGCGTGACCCAGAGATTTACGGCTATGACACACTATTTGATATTGAAGAGCAGTGTAAAGACTTTGCCGATAAAAACAATATGGCAATCGACTTTAGACAGTCTAATAGTGAAGGTGAAATAATTGACTGGATTCATGAAGCACGTAATTTTAATGCTGTTATAATAAATGCAGCCGCATATTCGCATACTTCTATTGCTATTATGGATGCACTTGAGATACTTACTATCCCCGTTATTGAAGTTCATATGTCAAATATTTATAAGCGCGAAAGTTTTAGATATAACTCTTATGTTTCCAAGGTTGCTAGCGGGGTAATATCAGGCTTTGGTGCATATGGTTATATTATGGCGCTTAATAGCGCACTTGAACTTACGGAGTAAGAAACCTTATGCTGGATATAATCGGTCTAATGAGCGGCACTTCATTTGATGGTGTAGATGTTGCAAGACTAAAAACAGATGGTGAAGATGATGTAATACTCTGCGAAACATTTTTTGTTCCATATTCTGACAGTCTGCGTACAAAGCTAAAAACCGCAGCTAGTCAAAGTTTCCGAGATATATTGCTTTTAGAGAAAGAGCTATCAGAGATTTACCTGAACGCTATAAAACAGTTTTTACATAAATATGATATTGATAAAAACGACATAGATTTTGCGGTTATTCATGGACAAACTATTTTTCATGAGCCACAAAGTGGTATTACGTCACAGCTTTGCAACCCTCATATAATCCGTGAGAACTTAGGAATTGAGGTTATGTGCGATGTTCGCAGAAGTGACATGGCAAGGGGTGGTCTTGGTGCGCCAATTGTACCGATTTTTCATAAGGCTTTGGCTGGTATGGCAAAAACTGAATTACCTTGCGTATATTTAAACATTGGCGGGGTTGCTAATATTTCCTATATTGATGCTACAGATGAGCTTATTGCCTTTGACGTAGGAACTGGCGGAGCTTATATTGACGATGCGATGCGTAAATTCTTTGGACGCAATTATGATAACATGGGCGAAGTTGGTAGAAAAGGCATAGCGATTGAGCCACTTATTGAAAAGTTCCTGTCAGATGAGTTTTTTAGAAAAAATACCTACCCGAAATCGTTAGACCGTGAGTCATTTGCTAAATATTATGATGATATTATAAAATTACCAGCTTCTGATTCTGTTAGGACTTTTACCGAAATTACAGCGCGCGGCATAGCAAAAGGAATTAGGGTACTTCCTGAAAAGCCTAAATGTATTATGGTTGGCGGAGGTGGCAGAAAAAATCAGTTTCTGCTTGAGCTTATAGCTGAATATACTGACATTCGAGTTATAAACACTGATGACTTTAATATAGACGGTGACTTTATAGAAGCATGGGCAATGGCATATATTGGCGCAAGGATTAAAAAGAAATTGCCTTATACGTTTAGGTATACAACTGGCGCTGAGGCATAAAATTATGTGAAAAACGCCAAAGCGTTTATTCACTTAAAAATGGGTGCTAAATTATAAAACAATTCCCCGGATTGTTTTATAATTTCCCCCCGCACACCCATTTTTAACCTCATAAACTTTGAATAAACTACTATTTGAAATTATAATTCAGAAGAAATTCTATAATTTTATTTATATTTATTCCCTGATTATTACTTAACAGTATTATATGCAATTTGTTTGTTGGTGAATATAGCATATATGTCTCAAATCCATTAATTCTGCCCTGATGATAATAAATTTTTTGCTGTAAAATTTGTTTTATAAAAATGCCATATCCATTACCTTTACCATAATTTGTAAGCATTTTTTTGAGGTTATCTTGATTTATTACTTTATTATCAACATATAATGCCTTTTGCCAATTATATAAATCAATAGCAGTTGAGATTATTGAAGCTTCACCGAAAGGACTACTAAAATTTATTTCGCCAGCTTCCTCTATTTTATTATCCTGTATAATACATCCTTGAGCTATATTTTGATCATTCTGCTGCAAACTAGTCAGCATTTTATTAGCTGCAGAAAAAGTATTATTAAGCTTTAAAGGTATGAAAAAATTATCTCTAAGATATTTACCATAAGAAACACCAGACACTTTTTCCAGTATAGCACTTAACAAGTTATAACCCGAACCGCTATACTTAAAATTTGTTCCCGGTTCAAATTCTAATTTTTCATTTTCAATAAGTTTTAACCATTCATAAGTCTTTCTAACTTGTTTATAAAAAAGCTCAAAATCCTTAGATTCTAAATAGTTAGGTACACCAGAAGTATGATTAAGTAGCTGATGGATACTAACTTTATCAGCCCAATCTGCTTTGAAGCCTGGTAAATAAATCAATATTATATTGTCAATACTTAACAGTTTTTCTTCGGAAAGCTTTAAAATTGCAGCTGCAGTAAAATTTTTACTTAGGGATGCTATAGGAAATTTACTGTCTAACTGCATTGGCAAAGTTTGTTTGCAATCTATAAATCCAAAGGCTTTGTGGTAAAGTATATTATTATTTACAACAAGTGCTACGCCAGACTTTAAATGATTTTTAAGATAATTATCTACATCATGAATTGCATATGTTTTTTGGTTTATTAATAAGAAAATTATTACGATAATTATTTGTCGCAGCATTTAATTAAATCTCTTAACTTATATTAAGCCTATACAAACTATAATTCAAACTAACTGCAAAGCTAACCCATAAAAAATATGGAACGCATAGCCATGCAGATTTAGTTTCGCGTTTTTTAAAACAAAAAGCTATAAATAATGCCAAAAATAGCCAAAGCATAATAATATCGATTAGTGCTAAATCAATTCTGTGAAAATAGAAAAATAGTGGAGACCAGATTAAATTCAATACAAGCTGGATTTTAAATATTTTTATGAGGAATTTGTTCTTTTTCTTATTATTATATAAATAACCAAGTGCCACACCCATCATAATATATAAGATACTCCAAACTGGCGCAAAAACATATGATGGTGGATTAAAACTTGGTTTTTGAAGATTTTGATACCACTCATCCCCACTTCCTGATACATACCCTGAAACCATCCCCAGAAGAAGGCACATTATACCAAAATATAGAGGATTACTTAGCTTTTTCATAATTTATCTCTAAATGTTTATGTATGAAGTCTAATGTATTTCGTCTTAAATTTATATAAAATTCTGTTCGTTTGTCAAAATCACCACTAAAGTACAAATTATTGTCAGCGTGAACATAAGCATGATCCATAAAACTAATATGCTTACTGCCTGGATAATGTATATATTTATACCCTAATTTGTTTAATAATTTTAAAACACCACTTTGTTCATGGTAATGTTTTCTTTCTTCTGATAAGCAAAATAATATAGGTATATTTGAAGATGTTGGTACTTCATATTCGCCATCAAGAAAAATAACGCACTCTTTTACATAAGTACTATTAGAGAGCATTGCATCTCCTCCCTCTCTAAACTGACCTGATATTCTAGACATAAGCATAAGTAATGCATTACCGCCCATAGAATGACCGATAAGGCAAATTTTGCTAGTATCACAATGTTTAGATAGAATATTATGATTTTTTAACCAGTCGAAAACACAAAGTATGTTATCAATAACATTTGCATGTTTTGAGATAGATCTACCGCTATGATATTCTGGCAACTCCTTATCTAATCCTAATTGATGCTGAATGGTAATTACAATAAACCCATGTGAAACAATTTCCTCTAATATTATAGCATAGTCTGTCATTAAGCCATTATTACCATGGTTAAAAATCACTAAAGGGTAATATTCGCTCATTTCAGATATATCACAAGGCTTTGCAAAAACTTGCGTTTCAAGCTGTGGAAATTTATTGCCGCTTCTAGTTTCATATAATTTATCAAACGGTACATGTTCGCCTTTACTTAAAGGAAAATAAATTTGGAGGGGTATTAAGCGATTTCTAAAATTATCTGTAATATCAAGCTTAGAAATCCCAATATTATATTCTCCATTAGGTTTTAAAATCTGTTTTAACATTTTTTGCTTTCTCCTAATTATATGTAAAAAATGTACATAAGTAATATACAATAATTACGCCGCAGGCGTCAAAAGCTATGGCTAAATTTGCTACGCAAATTTCCCCCCCGGCCATAGCTTTTTCTACCTTCCGGTAAATACATATATTACTTCCTTACCAACCCCATCAGCCTTATTGGCGCTTCTGTACCACCTTCTATTTTCATGGGAGCTGCTAAAATATAACTACTGACTTGCGGCATGCTGCTTAAATTTGCAACATTCTCAAAAATGTATTTATTATTACCAAGCATTATATTATGCACCGGAAAGCCATTTTTAGGATTGTCAGGTGATAATGTATCAATACCAATACCTTTAATATTTAGGCTTAATAAATATTCTGCTGCTTCTTTTGAAATAGATGGAAATTCATGGTTATTACGATATTTAGCTGCATCATTCCAATACTTATCCCATCCTGTATAAACCATCACAAAACTGTTAGGCTTAATACTCTCATATTTTGCTTCAAAGTCTTTGATATCACTTACGCTTAAAGCATAATCTTTATTAGCTATGCTGCTAATATCTATTACATAACAAGGAGCTATCAAATCATTTAAATCAATCTGATCTATGGTTTGCATTCCTGGAAAACAATGAGCCGGGCTATCCATATGCGTGCCTATTCCTTCCTGCATATTAATTTGGTGGGTTTTGAATTTAAACTCAGCTTCCATATCATAATCATACTTTAAATTATGATAAAACCCACATGACACGTCCCACGTAGGAATATTAGGCATTAAAGTATGTGTAAGATCTATAATTTCAAAAGGAAAGTCTAGCATAAGGTTACCTCTATATTGTATCAAAACATATAAATCATATATTTAGTAATGCAAATTAAATTATGTAGGTAGACATATTATGAGATTAGAAAGATTATTAAGTTCATATAAATTACGCCCAGGGGGGGAGCCATTTATGGCGAGGGGTGTAATTTATATGTCAATTTAATCCCCCAAGTAAATTGAAGAAAAAATAGCCGCCCGGGGGTGGTTGGCTATTTTTTATCCTTTTATTATATTAAAACATATAAATCATAGATTTAATAATGCAAATAATTTTTGAAGTGGTGGCGTTATGAGATTAAAAATGGGTGTGCTGGGGGAAGTAAAAAAATAATCCAGGGAATTATTTTTTTACTTAACACCCATTTTTAAGCGAATAAACACTTTGGCGTTTTTCGCAATAAATTTTAAATTTAATTATGCCTTTTGCAAATTCAATTTAGCGATTTTTTCATTAATATTAACAACAAATTCTGCAATAGACTGACTATCTAAACCTGATTCTTTAAGCATTTCGCTTTGGGTTGCCTGGTCTATGTATGCATCTGGCATCATAAGGCTTCTAAAAATAAGTTTACCGTTATCTAAACACCCTTCGTCAGTAAGTAATTTACTTACTTGAGATGCAAATCCACCAATAGAACCCTCTTCAATAGTGATAATTACATCATGGGTTTTGGCAATTTCTAAAATTTCAAGTTTATCAATTGGCTTTGCGTATATTGCATCAAAGATAGTTACCTGAAGTCCTTGATCCTCTAGAAATTTCGCAGCTTTCACAGCCTCATCAAGTATTGTACCTATTGTTACTAAGGCAATTTTAGTGTCACCACTTGCTTTTCTAATGTATCTGCCCTTGCCAATCTCTAAGTACTTTGGCGCCCACACAAAATGCTCAAGCTCTGTATTTCCACGTGGGTATCTGAAAGCAATTGCGCCTTCGTTATATTCATTGGCTGTGTATACACTATCAATAAGCATATTCCCATCACTTGGACAAAGAATCACCATATTCGGTAGCGCCCCTAAAAATGCCATATCAAAGCTTCCTGCATGGGTTGGACCATCTGCCCCCACGAATCCTGCCCTGTCTATAGCAAATTTTACTGGTAAATCCTGAATGCTTACGTCATGAATAACCTGATCATAGCCGCGCTGAAGGAAAGTTGAATATAAAGCACAAAATGGTTTAATACCCTCACAAGCAAGACCTGCTGCAAAGGTTACTGCGTGCTGCTCTGCGATACCAACATCAAACATACGCTTTGGAAAATGCTTAGCAAATGAATCAAGCCCCGTACCCGATGGCATAGCAGCTGTAATTGCTACAACTTTTTCATCGGTCTCGGCAAGCTTAATCATACTTTCCGCAAAAACCTTAGTATAACTTAGCTTATTAGAAGTTACTTTTGTCTGCTCTAGAGTATCAATCGAATATTTTTGAACAGCATGGTATTTTTCTTTGTTAGAGTCAGGTGAGTTAAAACCCTTCCCTTTTTCTGTGACAATATGCAGCAAAAAAGGTGAAGTTACAGTATGATCATCACGAATATTGGTAAGTACACTTACTAAAGTTTCAACTGAATGCCCATCTATAGGACCTATTGAATAAAATCCAAGGTCTTCAAATATGTCATTTTCGCCGCCTAGTTTTTTTATAAACTGCTCAGTTTTTTTGGCAAAATTTTCAACACTTTCAGGCAAATATTCAAGAGCATGTTTTGCAACGTTTCTGATTGATAAATACGGCTTAGATGATGAAATTCTTGATAAATACTTGCTCATAGCACCAGTAGGCGCTGCAATAGACATGTCGTTATTATTCAGAATAACAAGCATTTTGGTATTACTATAACCAGCATTGTTTAAAGCCTCATATGCCATACCTGCACTTATTGATCCATCACCAATAACTGCTACCACATGATTTTTCTTATGCTCGATATCACGAGCAACAGCCATACCAAGTGCCGCAGAAATTGATGTAGAAGAATGCCCCGCCCCAAAATGGTCATATTCACTTTCTTTACGCTTAGTAAATCCGCTTAAACCACCTTTTTGGCGTAAGCTTAGCATTTCTGCTTTCCGACCTGTAATAATTTTATGGGGGTAAGTTTGGTGACCAATGTCCCAAACAATTCGGTCATTTGGGGTGTCAAATACGTAATGAAGAGCAATGGTAAGCTCTATAACACCAAGACCGGCGCCTAAATGTCCACCGGTCTCAGATACTACTTCTATTGTTTTTTGCCTTAGTTCATTTGACAATATCTTTAGCTCATCTATTGATAAACTTCTGATATCACTTGGAAATTTTACTTTATCAAGGATACTGTACTGCATGTTCCCTACCCTTGATACATAATAAACTTAAGCTTGTTCTGCTAATTTAGAAACAATCTCTTTTTTAATTTTTTTAGCAACTTCAGTAAGCTTTGCGCTTGAAGTTTTCATAAGGAAACCATCTAAGCCACCATGAGACTCAATTGTTCTGAGCGTGCTGATGCAAACTGCTAAACTATATGTTTTACCTGTAGCTTCACTAATAAAGCTTAAGCGTTTAATGTTTGGTAAGAATCTTGTTCTTGTTTTACGGTTAGAGTGAGAAACAAGGTTACCTGTTAGTACGCCTTTACCTGTAATATCGCAACGTCTTGCCATGATTTAGCCCTTCAAAATATTATAATTTTCAACAATTACATGGCTTTATATACCCAAACGAGTAATTAGTCAAGTAAATAGGCGCAAATTTTATATATAAATTTATAAAACTTACGCCTAAATTATTGTTAATTTTAGAAATATTACTTAACCAAGAAATGAATCTTTAGATTTATATATTTGCCTTTGTTTATTAACATTATCTTCAAAACTTCTGAACGATTCTGGATCCATTTTTTGTTTTGCAATGTTTAGAAGTTCAGTAATTTTTTGATCAGAAAGCTTAGTAACATCAATCCTTGAGCCATCAAAATTGAGTTCAAGCGCTTCCCCATTAGGGTTATCTTTTAACTTAGCAACGTAAGAAAGCATATCGATCTGACAGTTTCTGAAGTTAATGTTTTTATCCAGACCAAATTCTTTTGTAAACTCATCTACACTAGCTGTTACTAAATACGATTTAAACGCCCAGTTCCAGAAGAACATAACCGAATATTTAGAGTTTTCATTATATAGAACCTCTGCAAACGATACAGAGCCGTTTTGAGCCTGATTATTGACTTCCTCAACTATTTTCTTAATTCTGCCTTTATATAGCTTTTTGAAAATAGCCCTAAATGGTTTTACATTTAAAAGCCTCGACATCACTATGTTCATAGTAATTTCAATTGCGGTGCGCATAAATTTAAATGCATAAGGAATTGATTTCAGTGGTGTAATTACAAATAGCCTAAAGTTAAACTTTGTCATCTGCCATGTAACATCAAATACTACTTTAATCTTAGACCAGATTGATCCTCTGCTATTATATTTCATAGCTGCGTTTGCAACGTTAATCGCTGAATTTGCCACTAACCCAAGATTTTTATATACAAATACCATTTCCTTCTGGTTAAAATGAGAAAATGCACTTGTAATTTTTCGTAAATCTACACTCTTAGGAACCATATTTATGATAGATTTAGCAATTTTTGCATTAAATTTAACAAAGAAATTCATAGGCTTTGCAAACAAATTACGCGTAATAAAGTTTCCACCTAACTTTTTGTTGATAGAAGCCTTAGCATTATCACGCATGGTATTTATTTTTACAAAAAAGTCGCGCTTATATGTTTCTATTTGATCGGCAATTAAATCAAACGAATACTGGAAGGATGTTTTTGGAAGAACATACTCACCAGCAGCGGGGCTTAAGAAATATGTAAGTACCGCACCAAAACTATTAGAAGTAGCCATAACTTTATATAAGTTATCAATAAGCTGAGGAACTTCCTTAGAGTTATTTATAAGCACCTTGTCTACAAGTAACTTACCAAATTTTAGCTGAACAGGCAGTAAATTTGCATTTGGTAATGCTTTTGCTGCATCATATTCATTAAGTAACCCTGCCATTTGTGTAATAAAATCAGGTGTAACAATAGCTTTTGCTGTTGGCACAATAGTATTTACAAGGTTTTTAACATCTTGTTCAGTAACTTTCCTTGGATCAATACCAAGTGATTTAAGCGGAAGTCTGTTTAATACATTCGGATCCATAAAGAATCTGGCAACATCAGTTGCAAAAGTTTCCGGAGCAATATTAGCTATAATGTCAGATAACGTATCCGAGTAATCCTGAGTCCAGTCACCAAACTTGAGACCCTTATTTTTTACAATAAATCCTACAAATCTATCAAATTTAGACTTAGATTCAGCATCCTTAGCAACAACCTGTTCAAAATTTGCATAGAAATTATCAAACATCTTAATAAAATTGTTAAGTGGGGTTTTAATAATGTCTTTATTTGCCGCATACTTAGCTCTAAGATCTGCTACATCTCTAAAATTGTAGTTTGCAAAATTAATTCCGAATTTATCAGCATAATGGACAAATATATCGGCAAGCTGGGTTATCAAACGATCGTTATCTTGTACGTAGTTTATTTCTGCTCTAATAGAGGAATTTAGTAACTTCCCTATAACTTCGGTCGCAATATTAATATCATTTTGTCCAAGGACTTCAATATTGCCAAGACCCTGAGAATTTTTAAAGATATCAAGCGCTTTTTTTAACTGATCCTCGGTAATAATATTTTGCAGTATATCAGCTTGCCTATTAATAAAGCTTGTTAAAATATCATTATCAACAATTCTTGGATCAAAACCAATAGAATCCCAGTTTATTGACGATGTAATAACCGGATCTGTAAGCAGCGTAGACAATAGCTGAGCATTTCCTTGTGTAGTCAGTGCTGACCATAGTACTGGCACAACTTTATACAGCGCTGCTATTCTTTCTGGCGTTAAGCTGCTAACATCAAAACTATATCCAGCGTTGTTTGCACTTGCACCCTGATATTCAGCATATGTTTTTATAATAAAGTCTAAAGCCTTTTTATAATTATCAATCTTTTCAGGTGTATTTAAATCAGATTCAACTCTGTTATAAACATTACTTGCAAGCTGCGCTAATACTTTTAAAGGCTTTTTCACAAATTCAGGATTTGCTTCAAAAGCTGCTTTAAATGAAGCTGCATCAGTTAAACCTAACTTATCAAAAGCAATGCTAAATTTATCTGAATAGTGTACAAATATATTAGAGATTTGCTTAGCTGCCTCATCATTACCAACAATATATTCTAACTGAGGCTTTGCAAAATTTCTGCAAACATCTGAGATTAGATTTGTAAGCTTTTCAATATCCTGGTCATTCAGATCACTTATTTTATTTAGACCTTTTGATTTTTTATACAGGATAACTGCATCTTTAACCGCATTTTCAGTTAAACTATTGCTTATAATATCTGCTTCATTTGCAATAAAATTCTCGGCTGCATAATGATCAATAATATTGGCATCAAAACCAATTGCATTCCAGTCCAATTTTTCACGTAAATTAGGGTGTGCAATAATATTTGTAAGTGCCGTTAAACCAGCTTCAGTCCTAATAGAATTCCAAACAGATGGCAATACTTTTGCTAATGCTTCAATATGAGCGTCATCGAAAGTAGCTATATCAAATTTGTAGTCAGGGTTTTGAGATTTTTTATAAATCTCAAACAATATTTCCATTGCCGCTCTATATTCAGCAACTTTCTCTGGTGTATTTAAATCACCTTTAATCGCATTATGTGTACTTGATGCAAGTTCTAGCATATCCTTAAACATCTGCACCATGCCTACTTTGTCATCAGCATACATCTGCTTAAGATTCTCTGCGCTTGTAAAACCTAACTTATCGTACGGTATTCCAATCTTGTCACAATAATGCATAAATATATCAAGTACTTGCGTAAGCGCTGCATTATCATCTTTCAAATAATCAGCCTCTGGCATTATTATGCTTGTAAGCAGCTTAACCGCATCACTTGCATTATCAATCGCCGCTAAATTACTAAATCCAGATGTCTTTTTGTATAGGAATAATACATCTCTGATTTGCTCAGGGCTTAAGCTTCCAATAACTTCATATTGCTTCGCTATAAAGTCAGGTGCAGCTTGGTTGTTTAAAATACTACGTTCTAATCCAAATACTTTCCAATCAAGTTTAGCTTCAAGTAATGGACTAAATAATATAGCAAGAATTGCCCTACCACCCTCTTCTTTAGTTAAACTATTCCACACAGATGGCAATACTTTTGCTAATGCTTCAATATGAGCGTCATCGAAAGTAGCTATATCAAATTTGTAGTCAGGGTTTTGAGATTTTTTATAAATCTCAAACAATATTTCCATTGCCGCTCTATATTCAGCAACTTTCTCTGGTGTATTTAAATCACCTTTAATCGCATTATGTGTACTTGATGCAAGTTCTAGCATATCCTTAAACATCTGCACCATGCCTTCTTTATCATCTGCATACATTTGCTTAAAGTTCTCTGCACTTTTAAAGCCTAACTTATCGTATGGGATACCGATTTTATCACAGTAATGTATGAATATATCAAGTACCTGCGTAAGCGCTGCATTATCATCTTTTAAATACTCAGCCTCTGGCATTATTATGCTTGTAAGCAACTTAACCGCATCACTTGCATTATCAATCGCTGCCAAATTACTAAATCCAGATGTCTTTTTGTATAGGAATAATACATCTCTGATTTGCTCAGGGCTTAAGCTTCCAATAACTTCATATTGCTTCGCTATAAAATCAGGTGCAGCTTGGTTGTTTAAAATACTACGATCTAAACCAAATACTTTCCAGTCAAGCTTAGCTTCAAGTAATGGACTAAATAATATAGCAAGAACTGCCTTACCGCCTTCTTCTTTAGTAAGATTATTCCAAACAGATGGTAACACCTTTGCTAATGCTTCAATATTTCTATCTGTAAAATTATCCCCTAATTTTTCAGATGTAAGATGATTATCTGATAAAAAGTCTAAAAGTTTTAAAGACTCTATATCAAAATTGTTATTTTCATCTAAACCATCAGATGTAAGATCGTTTTGATTTAAAAAATTTACGAGATCAGCAGTAGCAATGTCAAATTTATGACCATCTCTTAAACTATTTTTATAAATCTCAAACAATACTTCCATTGCAGCTCTATATTCAGCAATTTTCTCTGGTGTATTTAAATCATCTTTAATTGCATTATGCGCACTTGATGCAAGAACTAGCAGATCCTTAAACATCTGCACCATGCCTTCTTTATCATCTGCATACATTTGCTTAAGGTTCTCTGCGCTTGTAAAGCCTAACTTATCGTATGGTATTCCTATCTTGTCACAGTAATGTATGAATATATCAAGTACCTGCGTAAGCGCTGCATTATCATCTTTCAAATAATCAGCTTCTGGCATTATTATACTTGTAAGCAGCTTAACCGCATCACTTGCATTATCAATAGCCGCTAAATTATTAAATCCAGATGTTTTATTATATAATTCAATAATATCTTTTAATTGCTCTTGAGTGACATTTTTATTAACAAGGTTGATCTGCTTCTTGATAAACTCAGCAAATGCTGATTTATCTTCTATTAACTTAATATCAAAACCAATTTTATTCCAATCAAGGATTTTTTCAATTATAGGCGATGCAATAAGTTGACTAATATTTTCAGCAGAAGTATCTGAAAAACACGATGCCCAAACCGCAGATGCAACAACATCAAAATTTGGAACTTTGAAAATATCCTGTAATAAGGTAGCATTCGGTACAAGTTGTGATTTTTCGTAAATCATTACTATATCTTTTAAAGCTTCTCTATTCTTACCTTCTCTAAGCTGATCTTTTATGCTTATAAAAATATTCGCAATAAGTTGAGTCGCCGTATTTAAAGATTTTTGCATTTCTGGATCATCATGCGTAGCTTTCTCTAAATTATCTTTAACGAGAACACCTAAATCAGCAGGTAAAATTTTAAGATCACTTAAAGCATTCAGTACATTTGCAGCATAATTTTCATTACCCTGTACTTTTGACAAAGCATCCCCAACATAGTCTATAAGATCAAGAGTCTGAGTTACTATAAGGCGACTTGCAAGATTATATAATTGCATATCCTTTTCAGATACCTGCGCATTGCTATCAAGGTCTTGCTGAATTTTTGCAACAATTACTTTAATTTCGTTATAAGAATTGATTAATGCATTTTTCTTGTTTTCAATTTGATTATAAACACCATCTTTAAGCTCACCAACTTTATTTTGAACAGCATTAAAGCCTTCAGCTATTTTATCATTAATACCGTATTGCTCGGCTGCGTTATAAAGTAACTTTGCAGGAGTTAAAGCACATTTACCGTAACCTACTACATATTTACTAAAGAAACCTGGCTCACTTGGCGCTGCATTAGGATCTGGTTTAAATGATTCAATTAATGAATTTATTTTTTGTTTAACTTCTGTTGCTGAACTTGCAACTTTAGCAGCATATGGCAATGCATTTACTAAAGGCATAGCATAATTTAAATAGCTTAAATACCCACCGTAATTATAAACATCTAATAATTTTTGTGCATCAAGAGGGTTTTCTTTTGCAAAGTTTAGAATATCGAGATTCAGGAAATATTTGTCTGCAGCTGCGTTAGTTTTGCGAGTTAGTTCATATTTATTTGCAATTTCCTGAATTGTACCAGCCGATGAAAGCTTTGCATTATGAGTAATGATATTTTCAGCTTCGTTAACTGCCTTTTCCAGAGCTGTAAATCTTTGAGTAAACTGAGCCATTTTTTCACAGATTATATGCTTTTGCTGAGGGAATACTTCAGATACTTCCTGATCAGCATAATCTTGCAAATCTGTATTAATAGCAGGGCAGTTATTTTTAACGTATGTTTCAAATGCAATGCGTGCTACATCTTCTTTATCAATTATTCTCTCTATCTGATGCTGAATAAGATGCTCTGCATTAATATTCTCTAAGGTAGCATCATATCCATGTGCAACTTTATTTATTATGTTAGCCCCGAAAAGTTTTGCATTATCTGAAACTGTATTTGCAATATTTAACTTTTCATGTTTGGATTTGCCCTTCGGAGTTAACTTTCCGTCAACTGTTAAAAAACCTTTCGACTTAAGTTCGTGTACAGCTTTTTCTCTAAGCACAGCAGAAGTTTTTCTAATTTCAAGTTCATGCGTATATAGCTTATTTAAATCATCCTGACTTGATTTAGAAGAAATATCAAAAACATCAGAGGTAAAATGTAATTTGTCGTTTTCAAAGTTAACCTGAAATGCATCAAATATTGGAATGGTACTTGTAAAATGTTGATGTACATTTTTGTAAACTTCATCAAACTTAAGACTGTTTATAACACCCTGCGGCAGATCAAACTCAGATATAATATAATCCAGTTCACCACACACATCGTTTAACAAACTTTCAGACTCTTTTTTTACCGTTTTAGAAACAAATCCAGTAAACTCAGAAGCATCTTTAACTGCTTTAATATTTTCTGAAGTTCCCTGATAATGCTTGATAAACTTATCTTCAATTTCAAGTGATTTAAACAGCAACTGCTCTATAGTATCTTCATAATTGTTAATTTGTGTTTTAACAGAATCTTTTAGCTTAGATAAAACATCATCTTTAGGAGCATTATTAGCTTTTAAAAGATCACGCTTGATATCAGGAAAGCCCATAGAAAGCATAGCTTTTCTGGCAGCTTCTGTATCGAGCCTTTTAAAACCGCCTGTTTTTTCAAGCTCGATAAAACCGTTAAGCAAATTTTTAGAACTTAAATCTTCAAAAAGCTTAATATCGAAGTTAATAACCTGTTCAAATTCTTTAACAATTTTATCAGCTTCTTGTTTAATTTGCTTATTTGCTACAGCAATGTTTTGCTCTTTAGCTTTATCAAAAACTTTTTGAGAAACCTGATCATGATCGATAGCTTTTTCAGCAGCCGCATGGATTAAATAATCATATGCAGCTTGCTCCTCAGAGCTTATATAACTGGTTACTGAGCTTAATAACCATCTAGCTTTATTTGCACCAGATGAAGCATAACCTGATAATGTAGACCTGTAAGCTAATATACCAACTTCTGTTGGCTTATTGGTATCTGGATCAATAACTGGCATTTGTGTAAGTTCACGAATTTTTTGCTTTGAAGTTACGCCAAAAGCTTTTATTTCATCTTCAGAAAACGACTCATATTTTAAACCATCTGCAATAACAGATTTATTTTCACTAATAAATTTTTCTAATTCTTCATCGTAAAGTTTTTTCAAACCAGAATCAGAAAAACTGAAATATTCAGATACAAATTTTTTAGAAGCAGGATCAAAGGTAAATTCAGAATTTCCTAAAGACAACTTATTCTCTATTAACTCTAATGCAACTTTCTCAGAATCTAAAGAAAGCTCATTGACAACATCTTTCGTGATTCTTTTGTCAGCAAGAAATGAATTTGCTCTTTGGATCATCTGGTTAATAATCTCAAGCTGCGCGTTTGTTATGCTATTTGAAATAATCGATTCATTTGTATTACGATCTTGCTTAACACTTTGGTCAAAATAAGGAAAAATATTGTCAATCGTAAGATGCAATTTTTTTGCAATCTTATCTTTAGACCTTATATAGCCTTCTCCAACACTATAATTTTGTCTGATTTTTTCTGTTAGTTGTGATTTAAATGAGTCATTTAATGTAAATGATTCATTATTTTTGATCCTGGCCATTGGATAACCCAAAGTAATTAATTACTTAATAATTTGCAAATTTAATATTAACTAATTATATCATATATTCTCTTAAAAAACAATCAATTTAAGAAGAATAACTTAACAAAACAACCAAATTATTCATTTAACAATGATATTGCTTTAAAAAAATTCTTGTATATCATACAATTAAATTAATAATATTGTTGTGATAGAGATGTTAGTTTTATTAAGCAGAGTTAATAAGACCTCTTTGGTTATAGTACTGTTTGCCTTGTATTTTTTGTATCATACAATAACTGGGCAAAGAGGGATAATGTCGCTTGTGTCAATTAGCGACAATTTAGATGAACTAAAGCAGGAATTAGAACAAGTAAGATTTGAAAGGATAATGCTTGAACATAAGGTAAAACTTATGAATTCAGACTCGTTAGATCTTGACCTGGTAGAACAGCAGGCAAAGCAAATTCTAGGTGTTGCAGACCCTAGGGAGCATGTAATTATTGTAAAGTAAGTAGCTTCATATGAACAAATTTGGATTAGTCTTAACTTTAACTTTTTTATGTAATACAGTGGCTTATGCAAAGGAAAAATTACCTTTACCACGTTTTGCATCAATTAAATCTCATGAAGTTAATGTACGAACAGGTCCTAGCGTCAGATACCCTATAAAATGGATATTTACCGCACGAAACGAACCTGTAGAAATACTCGCAGAATTTGAGCAATGGCGAAAAATTAAAGACTTTGTCGGTGATGAAGGGTGGATACACGAATCTATGCTGTCTGGCAAACGTTTTGGTATAATTGCAGCTAAAGAAAAACAAATTTTATATAAAAATCAGGCAGATACCACACATCCACTTGTTGTAGTTGAGCCTGGAGTTAAAGCAAGAATTCAGGAATGTTCGCTTGACTGGTGCAGAGTCATAGTTAAAGACTACAAGGGCTGGATCAGAAAAGAAAAGCTTTACGGTGTTTATAAAAACGAGATTTATAAATAAAAACCAAATTGAATATTGTTCAATCTAACTTATCGTGCTAGTCTTCAAAATATTTTAATTTATGAAGATGAGGCTTAAACCTATGTCCAATGACAATCCTACAACGTCACAGCAAATTGAAGAACTACGCAATACCAGCTATACTACTATAAGAGCAACCGTTCCTGCTCTTGAAGAGGTTTTGTACAAGCCCTTCCCTCTTTTAGACCATGGTTTTATCAGAGTTATCGATTACATGGGTGATGATTCGGCAATTGTACAGGCGGCAAGGGTTTCATATGGAAAAGGCACAAAAAAAGTTAACGAAGATGCTGGGCTTATTAATTATTTAATGAGACACAAGCATACTACTCCCTTTGAAATGTGCGACATTAAGTTTCATATTAAAATGCCAATTTTTATTGCACGTCAGTGGATCAGACACCGTACAGCAAGTGTGAATGAATATTCTGCAAGGTATTCTATCTTATCTAAAGAATTCTATATTCCTACAGCAGATAATATGGCAAAGCAGTCTACAACCAACCGTCAGGGTCGTGAAGATTTACTTAGCCCTGATAAAGCTCATAAATTAATGAATTTACTACGTGATGATGCTGAAAGATGCTATCACAACTATGAAATTATGCTAAACCATGACGAACAAGGCAACGTAATAGATGAGAATGAAGATTCATTAGCAAGAGAACTAGCTAGAATGAATTTAACCCTCAACTATTATACAGAATGGTACTGGAAAATTAACCTTCATAACTTAATGCACTTTGTAAAACTCAGAGCCGATAGCCACGCTCAATATGAAATTAGAGTATATGCTGAAGTCATGCTAGACATTATTAAACGCTGGGTTCCTAATACATATGCCGCACTCGATGAGTATATAATCGGTTCTTGCTCATTATCCCGCAAAGGCACTGAAGTTGTCAGAAAAATGATAAAAGGTGAAAAAGTAACACAAGAAACCAGCAACATGTCAAAACGCGAATGGAACGAACTGATGGCATCACTAAAAATTGAAGAGGTTGATGCATAAGTTTTAGGAAATCAATATGGAAAACCAGCAACAACAAGAAGTTATAGTACAAAACACCAAAAGAAAACTGAAGATATTTACCTCAATTTCTATAGGTATTACTACACTTGCTCTTGTTGTTGCTGTATATGGGTGCTTTCATAAAGAAAAAGTTGTTAAATTTATTACAACTACAGCAATCAGATATATATCGGGTACAGGAAATATAGATTATAGTAACATTACTTATAAATATGATCAAAGTATAAAGTCACTGAAAGTCAATATTGAAAACCTGATTTTCAAAGAAGATGAAAGTGTAAAGTTTATTATTTATAATCTTAAAACTACTATAAACTTCTCTGATTTATTAAAAGGATATTTTGCCCCAAGATATACTGAAATTGACGGTGGTGTGCTTTACTTATCAAGACCCGAATCCAGTAAAAGCTCTAAAGCCCCAAACCTGAAATGGGTTAAAAACCTTATTAAAACCATACCAGAAGATCAAAAAGAGATATTTGTAGCTAATAATCTATATATAAAAGCACCCGATTTAGAAACCTTACTTATAAAACAAAGCTCATATAAAACTGAAAAAGTATCTGAAGATCAAACTAAGCTTAAAGGCAATTTAATTACGGTTTATAACAAAGTTGAATATAATAATTCTGTTAAATTTGATTACTTTAAAAAGAACTATATTAAAGTTAAAATTGACCTTCCTCCAATTGAAGGAAATGTAATTTATAGTCTTCTTCATGAGAAAATCACTGAAAAAATAGGTAGTTTTGATACTAATATAACTTTTCAACCAGTCTTTAGGATTCATGCTGATGGCAAAGGGTTGATTACAGAACTATCCGCCGAAATAATTGCCTCTAAAGGCAATTATAAGCTACCTAAATTCTTCTCAAAGGAACATAATTTAGAAGAAATGGGTGGACTGATAAGATACTTCCCAACTAGTAAACGAATTATTATCGAGAAGTTTACAGCTAAATATAACGACATCGGAAAACTAATTTTAAATGCCAATATAGCTCAGGATATTAAAAATCAAGATTCTCTGATTACTACTTCCATCGACCAACTTAATTTGCAGAACTTAAGCAAATACTGGCCAGTAAGTGCCGAAGGCAAAATTAGAGAAATTATTACAAAAACCCTGCCAAATGGTAATATTTCAAAGGCTAAAGCTAAGTTTAAAATCAATCCTGCATGGTTTAACACTTATCCTGATAAAGATGATATTAGTGCAGAAATAAATGTTGAAAATGGCACAATAAATTATCACTCAAGTTACAAACCCCTTACAAACGCTGCTTATAAGGTAATTTTCTCTGCTAAGAATGTTGAATTTGATGTTATATCAGCAAAAGACGGAGCAAGTACTATTACAGATGGCAAGGTCATAGTACCATTTGAAAAAAACCCTGTTATGACTGTTTCAGCAAAAGTAAGTGGAGCAATTGCAGATAGCTTTAAATTTATTCCTAAAAACAATAGCAAACCTATGCAAACACTTTTAAAGGCAAGCGGCATGCAACAAGGTGAATTTAAAATGCATTTCCCCTTAGCACATGAAAAACTTGAATTTAAAGACCTTTCTTTTGCACTTGATAGTAAAATTAGCAATTTCAAAACCTTTACTAATATTATCGATAGCGAAATAAATACAAAAATTGAAGATGGAAATATTGATCTTTCTATTAAGGAAGAAAAAGTTAGAGCCGCAGGCAAAATTAAAGCCTTAGGAGAAATGCTAGATATTGAAGTTATTAAAGATCTAAATAATAATAATCTTAACGTAAATATTACGGGCAATCTTGGGGAGGGCTTTAGAAAATCACTTGTTAATGCTGGTCATAAAAAAATTGATGAAATATTCCCGTATGGAACTATACATGCTAAATTTCTAGGGGATTTTACTAATAATCCACAAGGTAGCCTCACCCTTGACCTGAAAAATAGTAACATAAACTTGCATGAGTTTGGGTTTTATAAAGGTATCAAGGAAAATATAGTCATATCAGCTGATATTTTGCCTAACGACAAAACTATAGAAATAAAAAAAGGCAAGCTTATCTATGATGATTTAAAGGCAGATTTCACAGCTACCATTGATAACAAAACCCATGATTTTGTTAGCTTTTCTGCCCCTAAAATTGTATCAGCTAATACTGATGCTTCTATAAATTATTCACTAGAGAAAGGTATCAAAAACCTAAATATAAAAGCTTCAAAAATTAATCTGCGTAATTATTTTGAAAAGAAAAAAAGTAGTGAAAAACAAGATCTTAGAAACCATGAAATTCAAATAGACATGGCAAATGTTACTGGGGCAAATGGAACCAAATTAAGCTCATTAAAACATAAGCTTACCTGCCAAGACTATTGCACAAAAATTTATGCCGATATTAAGGGAGTAAACTCATCTTTATATGTTAATTACAATGAAAACACCCCTATTATACAAATGAGTGGTAAAAATATTGGCGACATAATTACAGCTTTAGAAAGCTCTCAAAATCTTACTAAAGGTAGTTTCTCAGCTGAACTAAAAAGAAATTCAAAAGATGAGTTTAGTGGTGACTTTATGATTAAAAATATTGAATTTACTGAGAATTCAATACTGTTTACCATTATGAAACTTACATCTATAACTGGAATTCTTGATATTTTATCTCAGAAAAACGTAATGTTTACAGAAATTAAGGGTGATGCACAGTTTAGATATAAAGAAAATACTGTTTTACTTGAAAATGTATATGCAAATTCCAACTCTATATCCATAAGCTCAAAAGGCAAATATAACATCGCAACAAGTGAGCAGAGTTTTCAGGGGGTATTAACACCAAACCTTTACGGAATTAACAATTTAATGAGCAAATTACCTATCATCGGAGGTGATAAAGGCTTTATAGGAATCAACTATAAGGTATTTGGTGATGGACAAAAGAAAAAAATTAGCGTAAACCCATTATCAATATTAACTCCAGGGTTTTTACGGAATATTATTCAATGGTAATTTTACTTTTTATATCAAGCATTTGGGCGGTATCTTTTGGTTTGGTTAAGTACAACCTTACTACTCTTGATTCAAGTTTTGTTGCATTTGCAAGACTCTTCTTTGCGACTCTAACTTTATTACCTTTCTTAAAATTCAGATATTTAAACAAAGCACTTATATTTAGATTACTATGCCTTGGCGCTGTACAATATGGCGTTATGTATTTATTAGTAATCAAATCTTACCAATACTTAGCCGCTTATCAGGTTGCGTTATTTACTGCATTTACTCCAATTTATGTAGTACTTACTGATAATATTTATAAAAAGAAGCTTGAACTTCGCAATATATTAGCATCTGTTGTTGCAATTGCCGGAGCGTCTGTTCTTTATTTACAGCATGGTGGTTTTGATAATAATTTGCTTATTGGGTTTTTATTAGTACAAACTGCTGATATTTGCTTTGCCTCGGGTCAAATATATTACAAACACACTGAAATTAAAGAAGATATATCATCATATGCTTTGGTGTTTTTAGGCGGTATGATTATCAGCGCACTATTTGCAATCCCTAATATACCATCTAATATTTTAGAAATTATCACTATTAAACAATGGTTTATACTTGCCCTTTTAGGTACAATTTCATCTGGTTTTGGTAATTATATGTGGAATGTACAAATTAAGAAAGTACCCGTTGGAATTGCTGCCGTTATGAATAACGCTAAACTTCCCCTTGGCATTTTAGCTTCTCTTACCATATATGGCGAAACTACTGATTTAGTTAGACTTTTAATAAGCTTCTCCTTACTTTATATCGCAATTTCTATGATTAAAAAAGATTAGAAAAAAGGTACATTCTAGATAGTAGTGCAACGATTTATTAATAAGTTAGGGATTAATTTTTGAGGTTTTAGGAAGCCTAGAACCTTTCTTGGTGTGTTATTGAGGTGGTTTTGAATCATTATATGGTCTCCAT
>Ga0209960_1000712_pt1 | contig 60980 bp, 67 predicted proteins | sample ThiBiot_500_plan_2_FD_183947 | JGI IMG/M metagenome (GOLD analysis project Ga0209960, IMG submission 183947) | Wastewater bioreactor microbial communities from Cape Town, South Africa - Thiocy_expt_500_plan (SPAdes) | ecosystem: Engineered > Bioreactor > Thiocyanate-remediating >... | reverse complement strand
TTCTCTTTCGATGCGACTGCAACGGCCAATAACCAGACAGTGAATACTCCTGTAAACGTTAATTTACTGCTGAGCCAGACAGGTTCCGGGACAATGACCTACACGATGGTATTCAATACTTCATCTATCGGAACTTTTACATATGGGGGTACAACCTACACTGCAGGGCAGCCGATACCGATGAGCTTGGGAGCTTCTTTCGGCACTTACAAGGGTGCTGTTGCCGGGGTACATAATGTAACATTTACGGTTACTAACAGCAACAATCTAGCGGTATCGGATGCAGTGGCCATTACGTACGTAAATAATGACTTTAGTCTGGCAACTTCAGGCGATGGAAGCCTAATTGTAAATAATACAAAAGACCTGAATGTATTTCTTTCGCAGTTAGCAGCTGATCCATCTATTACCTACCAGGTTAAATATTCGATAGCTTCTGGAAGCACCGGAACGGGAGAATTAAGACAAAACGGAAATATTGTTCCAATGGGTGTGTTTTCACAAATTAATTTAGGTAATTCCGTTTTAAATTTTAAAGGATTAAGTGAAGGAAGTATAAACCTAGAAGTAACAGTAAAAGATAGCAACGGGGTAACTCATATTTCAAGAATTGTTTTAAATGTTAATGCTATATCCTATACATTTACTGGAGCTCCTCAAAACAATACAGTTCTAGTAGATGAGAGCACTAATCTAAATTTTGATGTTTCAGAAACTTCTCCATCAGGTACTACATATGAGTATAAATATGCCTTGACTCAGGGTAATGCAATGATTTTGAATGGCGCACAGGAACTTAGTTCAAATACCTGGTATCCTATTAATATTGGAAGTTCAACAAGAATTTTTAAGGGAATCGAAACCGGAACAGTCAAAATTTTATTTACAACAAGAAACACAGTTACATTAGTTGAAAAAACGCAAGTCATAACTGTGAATGTTGAACCATCAGTATTTACATTTTCTGCCACTGCTACAACTAATAATCAGTTAGTTTCAACTCCGGTAAGTATAAATTTCAATTTAAACCAAACAGGAGGAGCTCAAACCGCATATTCTATGACGTACGTTAGTAGTCTAGGTGGAACCTTTACATATGCTGGAGTTACTTACACTGCAGGTCAGGTAATCCCTTTCGTTCAAGGTAATTCAACCGGAATATATAAAGGTACTGCAGCTGGAGTTCATTCTATAGTATTTACAGTTAGAAATCCTAGAAATGAAACTAAAAATGCAACAGTAGCACTAACATATCAAGTAAATGAGTTCAATCTAAATGCTACCGGTTCAGGTAACGTTAATCTGAATACGTCAAAAGATTTTAATACTTTCATAAGTCAGACAGTAACTGATCCATCAATAACTTATCAAGTAAAATTTACAACTGAAGCAGGAACAACAGGTAGCGGTAATATTAGAAAAGGCGGTAATCAAGTGGTTTTAGGTACTTATCAATCTATTTCAAGTGGTTTAACACAATTTGCTTTTGATGCTACGAGTGCAGGAAATGTTGTCTTGAAAATTGAAGTTAAGGATAGTAACAACATTGTTAAAACAGTAATCTTAAATTTTGCAATAAATGCTATAGATTTTAGTATAGCAACTTCAGGTGACGGCTCATTATTTATTAATGCTACAAGACCAATGAATGTATTCCTTTCTCAATTAGGTAATGATCCATCAATATCATATCAGGTTAAATACAGTTATGCATCTGGAACTACAGCAACAGGCCAAGTATTAGCGGGAGAGAATAATATTGTATTAGGTCAATATTCCCCAATCACTATCGGGGCAACTTCTCTTAATTTTAAAGGAACATCTTCAGGAATCGTGAAGTTACTTGTTGAAATAAGAGATAGCAATAATATTGTTCATTCTTCGATAGTCCAATTTACAATTACCCAACCAGACTATACTTTCTCCGGTTCTGCGCAGCAAAACAGTATATATGTTGGAGGTAATACAAATCTTAACTTTGATATTACTGAGACTGTAACAACCGGATCTAGTTATGAAATGAAATATGTAATAACTGATGGTAACGGTATTGTAAAAAATGGATTAAATACTTTAAATGCTAATCAATGGTACCCCGTAAATTTAGGTGGATATTCTTGGAATTTATCTGGAATACAAATAGGTGATGTAAAAATGCAGTTTACTACAAGAAATACTACAACATTAGTACAGAAAGTTCAAAATATTGATGTTAATGTGAGCAATAGTTCTTTTGTATTCAATGCTACAGGTACCTCTAATAATCAAAATGTAGGTACTTCTATACCAGTAAATTTTAATTTAACACAAGTTGGAGGTGGCAATATTACATATCAAATGAAGTATACAACAACAGGAAATGGAGTATTTGTTTACAATGGAATAACATATACAGCAGGACAACCAATACCAATAATATTAGGCGCATCTAGCGGTAATTATGTAGGTAGTGTTGTCGGCCCTCACAATCTAGTTTTTACAGTTAGTAATAATAATGTTCCAATTGTAAATCAAACTGCTACAGTACAATTAATATATGGTTCTCCTGATTTTACACTTTCTACATCTGGTGACGGAAGCTTGGTTCTAAATGCTGAAAGATCTTTTAATGTATTTTTATCCCAACCTAGCGGTAACCCAACCACTAACTATAAATTGAGATTTAGTTTTGAAAATGGAACTACAGGTTCAGGTTCAATAACCAAAAATGGAGTTCCGCAACCTATTGGTACATGGATAACACCTTATGAATTAGGTAATCAAACATATTCTTTTAGAGCAAATTCAGTAGGTTCTGTAAGGGTTAAAGTTGATGCTGAAGATGGATTTGGAACAGTTAAAAGTTCAGTTGTTATTTTTAATATTTCTCAAATAGATTATACGTTTACCGCAACTGTACAAAATAATTCTATCTTTATTGGGAATACAACTAATCTTAATATGAACATTAATGAAAATAACCAAGGTGGAACATATGAGCTTAGATATGAGATAAATAATAACTCTATTGGTCAGGCTGAGATAAAATTTGGAAACACAGTTGTACAACCAGGTGTATATGTATCAGTACCGACAGGAAATTTCAGTTGGACTATCAATGGTATCGCAACAGGGGCAATGGATATAACCTTGTATGTAAGAAATAATACCGGTGTTATAAAAAGCAAAGAAGTAGAATTTCAAATTAAACCTAGTACCTTTAACTTTGTTTCAACTCCAACGGTAGTAAATATGATTAGCGGACAAGAAACGACTACAAATCATCTTATTGATGATGTTCAAGGGCCTAATTCAAATTTTACGTTTAGTTATGACATAACAAACGGAGACGGAATAGTGAAACTTGGCAATACTGCAATTTCGGAAAACACATGGTATAATGTTAGTGTTGGATCTTTCTTAACAAAGTTTACTCCTAGTGTAGTTGGAACTTCTAATATTACATTCCGGGTTAAAAATGGGGATAATGTGATAAAGACTACAACTGTAACTTATATTGCTGCAAGTCCAGCAGCAAATCCGACATTTAATTTACATAGCAAATCAATTACAGTTTCTCCGCCATCTGGGGGCTTTACTCCAATTAGAGGTACTTATAAATTTTCTGCGGTTTCAAACCCAGCTTCTGTTGGAATGAGCAATTATAGTATTTATCATTTTTGGACTAGAACTCTAAATGGTGTTTCAACACAATATGCAGTTCCACAACCAGTAACAGGTAGTTTAGTGAATAATCAAGAAATTACATATGTATTAAGTTTATCGGATTTAGGTAATTATACAGTTACTAATTTTAGATCAGAAATTCATGTAGTAGACAACAGTGGCTTAGTTACTGTTTATACAGTAACACCTTAATTATTAAATAGCGCCTACTGTTGTAGGCGCTATTTTAATATATTTGTTAAAAATTGGTTGATGGAAAAAAAGACATTTGAAGCAACAAAAGAGGTAATGAATCAAATCATTCAAAAAATTGAGACTAATTCGAACTCTCAATATGCACTTTCTAAAATAAGTGGTCTTTCCACTACAAGTATTAACAGATATACTAATGGTTATAATTCCATTTCTTTAGATAAGTTAGTAAATCTTTGTGATAGCGTAGGGCTAGATATTAAAATTAAAATAGAAAAAAAGCATTAACATATTTGTGTATTACATATTTGTTAATTATGTTTGTTAAAAATTTAAACTTATGAAAAAAATAATCTTATTTATATCACTAGGAATCTTGACTTCATGTTCATCTGATGATAATCATACTGAAACAAAAAATGAGTTAATTGTATCAGTCGATGTATTAAAATATTCAAATGATCATACAAAAACAATTCTAGTTGATCTTCTAACAAATACTGAAAGCAATAGTATTTCTTTTAAAATTTTATCAGGCAGTGGACAAATGAATATAAATGGTCAAGAATTAGATCAAGACCAATCGATATCATTGGAATCAGGAAGAACTATATTGACTTTTAATCCGTCAACATTAGGAGAAACGAATATAAAATTTTTAATTACCAACCCAATTGGAATAATCGAGGAAAGAGTAATACAGATTAATAATAATGGGTTTGAAACAAATCTTCCAAGTTTGGATGTGATAGAGAATAATAGGACATATGTTCCATCTCAAAACAATATTCAATCCTTTAAGGGTAATTACAAATTTAAAGCTTCATCACAACCATCAAACATAAATTTAAGTAATTATATAGTTTACCATTATTGGACAAGAAATATAAATGGAGTTTCTCAAAAATATTCAACTACCGGAGAAACCGGTTACTTAGTAAATAACCAGGAAATTAATTATAACTTCAGCATTGGAGATTTTGGTCAGTACGTTATAACCGGATTTTATTCAGAAATACACATAACAGATAACAACAATAACAAATCAATTTACACAATCTACTAATATGAAAAAATTATTATTAATCACAATTATTGCATTGACAATATCGTGTTCAAAAGACAAAAAAGAATATTCAGAAACAGAATTAGTTACAGAAATAAAAAATCAAACAAAGGATAGTATTATAGATAAATTAAAGTTTGATAAGGAAATTTTACCAAATATTAGAAGTTTGAAAGAGGTAGATAGTACAAAGTATTTCATGATAACGCATATTGCGGCAAAAATGGAAAAAGAAAAAAACCCACAAATTCTCCAACTAAATTACAATGATTTAAGAGGAGAATTAAAACTAATCAAATAGAATTTCTAAAACACTTCCTAGAGAAGTGTTTTTTTTTTTGTTAATGGGACATAACCAAAAGAGGGAAAAAAAGTCCTTAATATAATTCAAATAACTTTTTATTTCGATAAATGCTAAATTAAAAGTTGAATTTCTTCCAAATCAAAATTTAAAATACCAATATGTTAAAGATCATTATTGTTTTTTTGTTGTTTTTCAATTTATCTACTGCTCAAGAGGGTTTCTTGGTTGTTATAGATGCTGGTCACGGTGGACATGACTCCGGAGCTGTCGGGTTTAATGGTGTCCAGGAAAAAGATATTACATTGGCCATTTCTTTAAAATTAAAAAAAGAATTAACATCAAAAGGAATTACTTCAGTTCTTACAAGAACTTCAGATCAATTTTTGGCTTTAAAACCTATCGATCTTAGAAGCAAAATTTCAAACGAATTAAAAGCTTCCTTATTCATTTCTATACATCTAAATTCTGGAACATATGTAGGTTCCGGGATCGAATGTTATGTATCAAAATATAAAGGCGCTGACTCCAACAAGCGTAAATCTGTAATCTTATCGCAGCTTATAATAAACAGATTTTCTACAAATCTTGGATTTAAAAATAGAGGTACTCAATTTGGGGATTTCAGTGTATTAAGAAATACTATCGAACAATGTCCATCAATATTATTAGAGTTAGGTTTCGTAAGTAATAAATCTGAACTCGATTTCATTTTAGGTAATGGAGCAAATTTAATTGCTAAAAATTTATGCCAGGCTATTATAGATTATAAACAACTATATTGATATACATAATATCAAATGTAGATAATAGGAAACGAAAAAAATTAGATATCATTCTGAAGTAAGATCTGCATCTGATTGGAACTTAGATAAAAATGTACTGAAGGATTTCAATCTATTAAGCAGTCCTTGAAAATGTATATTTTTTATAAAGTCACAGTATTGTTTACTGCTTCTTCAGGAGTACGTCCAATTTCATCACTAAAAACACAATAGGAATCAAACCAATCATGGCTAATATTACCATTTTGATCAAGAACTCCTTTTTTTCCTAGCGGTTTAATAGGAACATTGATTGAAACTTTATGACCTTCTGCCAAGATTTCTGTTACAATGCATCCCCAGGCAATATTATTCCCATAACAGATATAATATTTCTCTCCAGGGACAATTTCAAATTTAACTCTTGCATCTGTTGGAAGAATCTTAACTTCTTTATTTACTTTAATTTTATCGATCGGTGTATTCATGGTCAGTATTTTGTTGCAATTTAATTATAATTTATTTCCATTTGCCCCCTATTCATAAATTTTTCATGTTAACAATGTTAACATTGTTAACAAAAGACAATTAAAAAAAAGCCAATTAAGGCTTTTATTTTTTTATGAGAGCTTCAATACTAAGATTAGTTGCTTCATCTGAATCTACAATAAATTTATAAATAATCTGTTTATCTACTGTAGCGGAATAGCCAAGGGATTTAAGAAAATCAATAATTAATTTTGGCTGTTTTGCTTTTCTATTATCGCCCCTTATGAAAGAAACAATATTATGATAGTTCAATTCGTGTTGTCTACAATGTTCTCTCAAGGCATCAACTTTTACCAGATCCTCAGAAAGCTCTTTGGCCAATTTAATAGCCTCGTTATAGTTTAGTTCTTTTATCATCTTTTAAAATTGCAATTATACGAATTTATAATTGCATTTGTCTAATGCATTTAGCTTGTCCTGAAAACTATTAATTACAATTGAAAGGAGTGAAATATTATTCCTGAAAAGTATTTTGCCGCAATGGTTTTCTCCAGAGCTAAACATATCAACCTTAAATGCATAAAAATTATATACACTTTCTTTTATGTTCTCTGAATGATCATTGAATAGTTTTTTTAATGAATTTTGGAAGGAAGCAACCTGGTTAATAACTTCTAGCTTTTCCATTGTTCCTCCATTGATAGTAAAGTATAATTCTGCAAAAAAGAAATTAGCAGAGATGCTCAATTCAAATCTTACTTTTGAGCTGAAGAAATTAAAAAAGTTTAATAATATTTTCAATCGGTAGATGTAAGAATAGATTTCCTTAACCGGGATATGAATTTCTTCTAAAGATTCCCTTTTCAGAACTGATAGCAGTTCTACAAGTGAAACCTGGTATTTAGTAATAAGAATATTATAATTCTCTCTATTATCATTATTAAATATAAGTTCCGGATGAAAGGAAAGCAGCGCAGTGTTAGAGTTTGGATTCTTTATAAAATGAGAACCGAAATTATTGCCAAATTCACTAAAGACTTCTTCATTATTCTGAACAAAGCTCACAACATCGACAGGAGTTTTTGCTACATCTTTAAAAATAAGAACATCGCTGCCGTCACGTCTGAAAGCAAAATTTTCAAGAGGTGTGCCTTTTAAAAATTCACTTTGCTCTAATCGATAATACAAATCGATCAATTCTCTTTCAGATATCTTTTCCGTAAATTGAAATTCATCAAAATCTTCAATCTTTATTACGTCCTTTACACTTTCAAGCAGGGAATCCATATCAAGCTTATCGGCCAAGAAATAGAAAAGATCTGTTTTATCTAACGACTTAAACTCTAACGTTTCTAAAAAAAGAATATTATTATTGGGGGAATGGTAGACAAAGAGAAAAAAGTTTTTGTCATTTTTATAAAAGCTGAAGCTTTTTTCTTCCTGAATAAGAAAAAATTTATAATGAGCCAGGATTTGTCCTGGATACAAATCGTTAATCTTTTCTGTTATTATATTTTTTGGCATCAGTATAGTTTAATTGTCTAAATTTCTGTAGTTATTTATGATTTTCTCAGCTAAATTACAAATATTATTGTAGTTAGTATCAATATCTTTCTCAAGCTCATCTAGTGTAATATGGTCAAGTACAAAAGGTGGTATTTCTATTTCTTCAGCATGATATTGATATCTTTCGAAACTGGCTGAAAAATAAGGCGGTTTACCATTCGCTATTTTTCCTGTAAACGTTCCGGTTGGTTGTGACGCAATATCTCTTACTTCCCTTGCCTTTTGCCTTTTTAATCCATCAGAAACCGAAATATTGCTGTCAGAGGTTGAAATAGATACAGTGTGCTTATCAACATCCGATAATAGCTTTACAATTGTTTCCGAGCTCTCAACATCAGAAGATTGTCCAAAAAATTGATTACCACAAGCGCCCATTAATATATTAGCTTTCTTACCATATTTCTCTGTCATTTGGCTTAGCAATTGATTACCGATCTGCAAACAAACTTTGTTTGACCTGAGAACGTTAGCCTGCATAGGCAGGTTTTCCAAATAAAGTGTATAAATTTCATCAAGCTGGAACAATGTAGGCAATTTATTTTGTTCTAAAAAAAACCTGCTTGTCACGTCAATAATCATAGCCACTATTGGAGTATAAATTGTCTCTTTGCCCTCTACGGCAGCAATACAAAAAAATGTAGGCTCCTCTTTGGTATTTATATTCAAATTAATATCATCCTGACTCATTAGCCAATAAAGGTTCTTACCAACCAAAGGCCCACATAAGTCATTAGCACTTGTTATATACCCTGTAAATTGTTTTTCGTTCCCTTTTGAATCAGAAACTGAAGTAAGAATTTTTCTAGCCTCCCTATCTTCTGTAATAAATGCTATTAGGGCCTCCTTATCATCAGTTAATAAAAGTTCAACCAATAATGGCAGACACAGATGATGCGATAATTCTCTATCATTCTGTATTCTTAAAATTAATGATCCCCAGATGGCTTTAGCACCCTTAAACCAAAAATCATCCTTACCCTCCCTGAAGGAAGCAGAATAATTTTTTAGTAGTATTGAAACCAATTGGTCAATATCAGCATAATCCTTTAAATATCTTTTTGAAAAGGGATTTACTCTATTGGAACGTGTAATATCTGCAAAGTTAAGATACTTAAGTTTAGTTTTGTGAATTATCCCATCCAAATTGGCATGTACGAAAGCTGTATGAGCCGTTTTGCCTAATGTTGGTGGATTACCTTTATAATCATAAATAAGTGCAGGAAAGTCTTTAAAAACGTGTTGGTATAGGGTTGGTTTTAGGATACTATCCGATTTACCGGCTCCGGAACCTCCTTGAACATAAATATGCTGCTCGGCCGAATGAATAGTAAGTTGGCCCTGATCGGTCTGATAGGTATAACTCAAGGATGAATATTTATCTTCATTTGAAATACCAAAAATATTTTCATCCTTGAAAGTAGTACCAAAGAGAGTAAAAATAAGATAGGCTGAGAATAATACTGCTAGCATTATAAATGGATAGATAAAGAGATTATAAAATCCAATCGGGGAGAAGCCGAATAAAAAGAGAGCAATGATAAATAATGATAATGCTAGTCTTCCGGTTTTATCTTTATCAGGAGAAATCGTAACCGGGGGCTTCAGGTAAAAAATTGCTAAGGAAGTGAAAACATAAACAATCCTAAGAAAAATTGATTTGGGATGGGCCTTAAAATAAAATGTGGTAAAAATATCTTGAACTTTTGGATTCGTAAAATGTAAAAGTTCATGGAACATTGCCCATTCAACAGATAATGCAACAAATGAAATGCCTAAAAAGGTTAGGCAAATGTTGTAGATTTCGTAATTCTCTTTTTGAAAACTCATTATGATTAAAAATTAAAGATTAAAATAGTTTGGGGCTATTATATGTGTCTTTGTTAAGATAAATTTATTTTTCTTTTTCCTCGTCCTTACCCTCAATATTCTTTCCGAGCTGTTTAGTCAGGTAAAAGGCTTTAAGCATTTCTCCAGCTTCTTTTGTGAAATTAATGTGGTCAAATGAAAGACTGCTGCCGTTAAGGTTTATACCTTTCTTATCGATGCTGATTCCTCTCTCTTTAAAATATAGATCGGCTTTATTCTTAGATTGGCCTTTAGTCAAAATTCTATTAATATGGCGCTCTGTATATTCACGTTTATTAAATTCGGTTGACAAATTACTAATACCAGGGTTATAAGTTTTCTTTTGTGAAAATTTCTGGGAAAATTCCTCAGGATGATGTTTTTGCAATCTTCTGAACTCATATGATTCCTCAGGGGTTCTATGATAATTAAAAGTGGAATCAAATAAGGATTCAACCTTATTAAAAAATTTGTTTCTGTCAAAACCTCTGCTAATTGTTTTCTCCTTACCAGGAACATGAAAGTTTGAACCTCCTTTGGCATTATCCTTAGGAGACAGTTTTTTAGTATTGGTCACATCCTTTCTACTAACAACAACATGGACATGGAGCTGGTCTCCGGATTTCTTCTGTCCTACAGCTGAAAACCCATTTTGTACTTCAATATCCTTATTTTTAAATTCCCTGGTTCTTTCAATTTTTGCAAAATAGACAAGATCCTTAGCGGTTAAACCTTTATTAAAATTTTTAGCGTATTCATCCATTACGTTTCTAACAAAATCTTTCATTTTCTGCGTATCCCCATCAATTTTTTTTATCTCTGAAGCTGATGGGCTGATATGAAAAGAAAAATATTTCTCCTCATTTTTTGAGAGTTTAGCGACATTCTTGTCGATCGTTTCAGTAGCTTCTTCAGGTGTTATATCGTCTCTGAATTGATTAAAAAGGAGGTCTTTTTCTTCATCAGATTTACCTTTATTTTCCTTATTAAGATACTCAAACATCTTTTTTGAGCTGCCTAAATTCTTTTTAGAATTATCAAAATCAACAATCATTTGTCTTTAAGTTTTACCTTTAAATCATTCTTAATTGCAAGTACATTATGGGATATAGAATCAATTTCTTTAACCATTCTTGCGTTAGATTCAAGCACAGGTTTATGGAAATTTTTCTCCTGGGTTCGTAAGAAAGTAACAAACGTATCCCTTAATTCTTTAAGATCTACCGGCTTTTTAGGGTTGATATTTCCATCAACAAAATAGGCAATACACAGTTCAACATATTCCCCAATTTTCAGATTGTTTTTCTTGCATTCTTTCAGAATCCTTTCATGGAGCTCTGAACTAATTCTAACGTTTTTAATATCCATAGGTAAAATATAAAAATATATTCAAATATACAGTAATTATACGGCTTTACAAAGGTAAAATATATAATATATAAAAAATATATTTTAAAAATAGAATTTAACGAACTGTAACACAGCTATATATAAGCTAAAAAAGACAAATAATCGGGGGTTTGCCCGATTCCGTCTTGCTTAAAAAGGCTACAAAATTTTTTTCAAAAATTTCGCACTGGGTACCGGGGGCAAATGATAAAAAATTGATTTCAAAAATCCGACAGAAAAATAAATTACAGTAGCAGATCAAAGTAAGATCAAATATGCAGATCAAATTCTTTTACCATTTGCCCATTAAAGATAATCCAATAATTTTTTTAGGCCCGGCCCTACTCTATTTATAAAAATATTAAACTATAATTATATATAAATATAGTTTTCTAGGAAACTATAATACAACAAATTAAGAGAATTATGCACATAGTTTTATGAATATAAATTTTTATATATTTGTATAATATTATATAACATGAAATATAATAATGGATAAATATTGAATTTTATAAAATTGTTTTTATATAATCGTTGATAATCATAAACAAATAAAAATATAAGATGGAAGCAATAGCTAAAATAATTGTTGTTGGAAATTTAAAAGGTGGTGTTGGAAAATCGACGCTCACGTCTCTTTATGCTACATATATTCATAACGTGCTAAAGAAAAAAGTGATAGTAATTGATGCCGATGATCTGCAGCATACTATTGAAACAATCAGAAAAGTAGAAATTGAAGCTGGAGCTGATTCAGAAAAGTTATATCCGGTTCTTCCATCAAATTCGATTGATGCTCCGGATTGGCTCGAAAAATTAATTTATGATTTTGATTTTATATTTATTGATCTACCAGGGAACTTAAAACAGGAAGGTGTTGTAAAATCAATTTCGATGGCCGACATAATAATTATACCTACTTCCCTATCAAGAGAAGATTTAGATTCAACGGGGAAATTTCTAAAGATCCTCAATGAACAGATTATCCCGGTAAGAAATTCAATTGGTGTAAATACCGATATTTATGGAATCCTTTACAAAGTGAGAAAAAGAGGAAAAGAATACAAGGAATTTATTGCAGAAATTGAAGAAATGCCCATAAAGTTTTTTAATGAAGTTGTTCCAAATTCAGAAGTTTTGAAAAGACAGACATCTACTTACGAAAATGTTGATTATGCATCAAAAAGTTTTGAAATGAAAGATATGCTAGAGGAATTTAAAAATATATTATAATGCAAGAAAAAAGATCAGCTCTATCGCTTTTAAAAAATTCAGGTATTGAAGAAAAAGTAACTAAACCAAATATTATTGAAAAAACTGAGTCTAGAGAGAAATCTATAGAAGCGGAAAAAAGTGAATTATTACCAGGAAGAAAGGTTCCAATGAAAAGGAAACCAAAAAGCAAAAAAGAAAAGATGGCTTATGCTTTAACTATAGATCCTGATATCCACAAATTATTAAAGCTCCATGCGAGCTTTACAAATATACCGATGAGCCAGACTGTTGAGGAACTTCTAACAAAGTTCTTTGAAAAAAATAAAGATTTTAAAGAAGCATTAAAGAATTTTATGCAATAAAAAAGGCGGGTTTTTCCCGCCTTTAATTTAATTTTTTTTGGAGAGTAACACTATTTCATTGATGACAATTTCAGTAACATAGCGTTTTTCTCCATTCTTATCCTCATAATTTCGATGGGATAGCTTTCCCTCAACTGCAAGATGGGTACCCTTTTCAGTGTATTTTTCAATAATTTCAGCAGTCTTTCCCCAGGCAACGCAATTGTGCCATTGAACATCTGTGATTTTTTCACCTTTTTCATTTTTATAAGTTTCACTAGTTGCCAGAGAAAAATTTGCAACTTTCTTTCCGCTTTCAAAAGATTTTACTTCAGCAGCGTTTCTTAGATTTCCGATTAATTGTACACGATTTTTCATAATTTTAAATTTAAGGGTTAAAAGATTTATTTAGTAAATTGTTATAATACATTCGCAGATTGACTTTAGGCTTTTATATTTGGAAGCTGCATATTCAAAATGCTTATCAACCATTTTCTTTACCTCCTCCTCATTGTTGCACTTTGATAACTTTGCAATAACTTTCGATTTTAATTTATCAGTCATAATTGTCATTTTTGGTTTCTTATTTATTACTTAGTAAAGATAATTAAAAAGGTGCTTATACGCAACTTTTATTGTTTTTCTTTTAAAATTTTGATTTATTTACCATTTGCCCTTTTTAAGCGTTTATAGGGACGATGTGTATTTTAAAGTTGCTATATACCCAATTTGGGTTTTGTTGCGATAGCGACAAAGAAATCGCTTAAAAAAACAGGATTTCTGACGTAGGAAGAAATGCTTTTTTTTTAAAACCTTATGGATTATTCTCTGAAAGAGAATACTGAATGAAAAATCAAATAGCTACGGAGTAGAGCTATTTGTATTTTTACCGTTTAATGTTTAATAATATAAGTTTAATCTTTATAAATTTAACGCATGCAGAAAAGCCCAGTATTTACGGGGTTTAAGAACGTTTTTATGTAGGGTTGAAATGCGCTTTATTTGTGGGGTTGAAAAACGCTAAAATGTAAGGTTGAATTGCGCTGAGTGGGTTGAATTGCGTGAGAACAAGTGGGTTGAAATGCGTCAAGTGGGTTGAAATGCGCTCTTTTAAGAGGGTTGAAATGCGCTTTTGGGGTTGAAATGCGCTTTATTTGTGGGGTTGAAATGCGCTTTTGGGGTTGAAATGCGCTGAAAAAGCTGATAAATTTGCCTTTTTGGGGGTTGAAAAACGCTAAAAACATTATACCCTCGCTCAAAATTTTAGCTTTTTTGCTCCAGAGGACTTCTTCCATGGAAAATATTAGCAATAATATAAATTATTGAGTTAATGTTTGGGGGGTTGAATTACGCAATCTCTTATTGAATAGTGGGCAAATGGTAAAAAATAAAAAGAATCTGGAATTAGAATTTTACGAAATACGTAAACTCTGATACTTAATCTCTGTGCCTTAAATAATAATCCTGAGGCTTATTAAATTTTAATAATTCCAAAGGGCTTTTCTTAATCATCATCGCTTTTAATAGATTTCTTAGCCTGGTATATTGAAAATGACTTATTTCAACCGTATCATCATCTTTGCGAAAAGCTCCAGAAATGGCTTCTTCCCAGGATTTATAGAATAGTACATTTTTAAAAGCTGTACTATTAAAGTTATTGCATAAGTATTTATCCTCTTTTGACAAAAAGATTTTATTAGCTTCCACTATCTTAAAATCATAAACGTAATTGGTTTGGAGAAAATCATTTTTCACATTAAATGGATAAGAGTCCTCTTTATATCTGATTTTGCATAAAAGGGCCTCGTTAAAATAGCGTCCGGTTCTGTTAGAATAAAAGTACCTTTCTTCTCCATCTTGATCTCCCTGTTCGGAAAATTTAGAAAGACCATTAATAGCTAATTTTCTATACCTTAAATAGTTTTTTTCAGAAATCATAACATAGCCATCTTTTTCATATATGGCTAGAAAATCTCTTTCATTATCGCAGAAATGAACTGTTGAAGAATCCACGCCCGTATAAATGTCAAAATCGAAATTTTCTTTAGAGTAACGGTTATACCAAAAATCAATTTTATCTAGCTCCTTGAATGGTTTATCTGAAAGATCTCCAGGAACAGTAAACCAAGCTCTCAATGAAAAGCCAATGAAACCTGCTTTTTTAGATTCAAGTCGTTCCTTGTCTGGTTTAATAAAGAAATAGAATTGTTTCATATAATTGATATTAAATGTCTACAAAATAGTAAATAGCTAGCAGCTGGCCATGTTCATCCGGATATGAAATTGTAGATGTATTTTTTCACTGCAGCTTCAGATCCGGAAATAAAATATTTTAAAGAATCTACAATTGGAATGATAAATATAAATACTAGATTTTAAGTTTAAAAATCTCATTAAGTACTTCATTGATACCTCTATGTATGTTTGAACCATCCGAATACATATTTGTGATTCCTTTCTCAAGATGAATTAGCCAGCATTCAAGGGTATCGTTATATAATCTGTCTATAAAACTAACATCTTCAGATGCTTCCTTGCCAACATAACCGTTTCCCTCTATAAAAGCCTCACTCCTAACAACTATTGATGGATATTTTAGATTCAAGTTAAAAGTATCAATGTCTCTTACTTCATATATACCGCTGGTATTAAGAATCAGTAGATTGGTTAAGTCATCGTTACCGTTCCCAATAACTGAAACCAATTGATCCCTCGATGGTGTATCAGGTTTTAAATCTCTAATGACGAAAACATGAAAGAAATGCATATTATCAGAAAATATCCTGGTATAAGATGGCGATTCAATATTTGAAGCTGTATTCGATAAAATTCCGGAATCTTTTTCATGGGCCGATAATATAAAATCAGGATCAGCTGTAAGAAAATCATTTTCAAGAATTACAGAATCAGACAGCTTTCTCCAGGTGTTATCAATTTGGAGTCGAAAATGCTCATTAGCTTTTTGTAATTGAAGGTAATATTTCATAAAAAAAGTTCTTTTTAAAGTGGGGGGTTGAAATGCGCATTTAAAACTAATGCGGGATAATAATTACAATTCTAGGGGGGTTGAATTGCGGGATTTCTAATTTAATTTTATGATTAAATTTACCGTTATACTAGAAAACACAAGGGTTTCCGTAAAAAATGTAAAAATGTAAAATAATTCTCTGAAAAGTTAGAACGCAATTCAACCCCCCCCCCTTATCTTAAATTAATCTTGGACATTTAGGAAGATCATTAGACAGCCTATAAACGGGATATAAATCATTGATTTTAGCCTGCATTCTTTCTAAAAGTTCCTTTCCTCTCAGGTCAGTAACTTTCTTGTCAGAACCTCTAAAATCTTTGACAACCTCCTTATAGGCAATTTCAATCAAATCAAATTGATTAGGAACCTTAAAAGCTTGCCGCAAGATTAGTTTTTCACTGTCAGTTAAATTGTGTTTCCTTTTTAGATAGGCTGTTTTCTGCTTTACTACCTGTGAATCTACTGTTTCCTTTTTGATATCGAGCAATACACCTGATAATTCGTATGGAATTATACTTAATTTATTTCCTTTTACAGCATAATTGAAGCTTCTATTTCCATTTGCATCAAAAGCCTTTTTCATCGGCTTAAAAAATTCTCTTGCGACATCTCTGGCAGAATTATAATTCAGATTAAATCTTGTATTTATTGTTTCAAAATTCATTACGGTTCCCTCCGGCTTTAATTCCAATAGCCAAAGAAAAAAGAGCATCTGTTTGGACGAAGTTAATGCCCATGCTATCTTGTAAAATGATTCATTGTGATATTCAATTTTCAGAATTTTTTCCATCCAATAACTTGATACTAGAAATGAAATCTCTCCATCAGAAATGGCGGGCTCATTTATAAGTCCTCCATATACGCTTATTTCTTTTCCTTTCTCGTTAGTAGACTTATACCAACCAGCTTTGTAGTTAACCAAAAATGATAGCCCTTTTTTAATTGAAGCCTGATTCTTTGGATTATTAGGACTTATATCGGTAGTCTTAAACTTCATCCTTGCATAAGTATTATTTTCAGTCTTGAACTCATCATCAAACAATCTCATCTGTACATCGTTCTTTGGTGAAAATTGATAAAATTTCAAGTCCGAAATTATCTTGAAGATCAATCTGATTGAAGTAATAGGAATATCGAGTAGACTGTCACTATTATCTTTCAATGTCAGAAATTCTCTCCTGAAAGTCTGCGTAATTCTGATTGTATCGTTTGGCTTACTTGTTCCAATTTCTTTAGAAACTTTTTTTATAATATCCTGTTTCATTTTTTAAATATTTAGTTCTAATGGAAACTGAGCGCTTGCAGCTCTAATACTAACATTAGAATTAATTAGTGGAATACCGGCATCATTGTTACTTTTAATCTTTAAACTAAACTCCGGGCATAACTGAAAAATTAATTTTTCATTAGTTATGGAACATTTATTAAAAATGCAGCACCGGCTTCTAGCTATTGGATCATCTGAAAGAGGAGTCCAATTTCTTTTGAAATTTAATAAAAATTCAACCCCTTTTCTAATTGCAAGGAAATTGCTTGGCCCGACGGGTGCTATTTCAATTATACCTAATTCAAAATTTTGATAATTTTCAGGCATTTTATTGAATATTAGGTACTCATACACTAATGAGATTATTCTGATTGCTGAATTAGGTAAAAGTAATATCTTTCCATCTATAAGACAAAAGGTATGGTTTTTTATTGAAAGTGGAATTATTCTTTTGCTTATCTGGCCGCTTTTAATTACAATAATTTTATCCATTGAAAATTTTGGTTGCAGATCCTTTTATATTAAATTTTTCCATAAGAGCTGTTTTGGATTCTTGTATAACAATTTCAGATTTTGATATTGTATTTTCTTCCTGAAGAACTCTTTCAAAAATTGTTTTGATATCATTAATTTCACTTTCCTTACTCTCAACTTTATTCAGGAGCTTAATTTTATTTTTTTCAAGTAGCCTGATTTTTTCGCTAGCCGTGAAATATTCTTCCAGACAATAAAATAAAATGTCCGGGACAGTATTTAATCCTTTTTCCAAAGAGATCCTTTTTAATAGATTATGCTGCCGTGGGGTAAAACTCCGAATATAGGTGGATTTTCCAATCATAGATAATAGGGTTAAATATGAAAATAGTCAGGATTAATTTTTCTTTTTTGGTTTCATGTTTTTCTGTTCGCTTGCTCTTTCTGCTGCGCTTCTTTCAGGTATCTTTCCGTATTTCTCTTTTACAAGTTCCATAAGATGATGCTGGACTTCCTTATGTCCCCATTTAACGTTACCTGCCTTATTTAGCATAAACCAATAGAAATTTCTATAAAACTCCAGATCGTCCGGATGCATAATAATTCCTACCCTAACCCAATCCGAGTCAATCGGTTTAACAACATCTTTTTTATTTAAAAGAGCGCTCAGCCCTCCCCTGTTCGATGGTGTTGAACTCTTATCCTTATTTTTATCTTCCATTTTAAAGCGCTTTAATCTTAATTAATAATTCATCTGTAAATTTGTTATAGTCCTGGGCTCCATTTGAATTTGCATCAAAATCAAATATGGTTTTTTTGGCGCTCTGGGACAAAGCAATAGCAGTATTCTTTCTGATTTTAGTATCGAATAACGCAGTGTCATAATCTTCTTGTCTGAACTCCTCCAGAACCTCTTTTGAAATTCTTAGTCTTTCATCATAATTGGTTATGAGTATACCCAGAACCACAAGATCCGTATTGACTTCTTCTCTTAGTCCCTCAATGTATTCAACCATTACTCCAATACCTTTAAAACCGAAGTAGTCAGTATTTACCGGGATAATAGTACCCATTGATGCTGAAAGTGCATTTATGGTTACAAGGTTCATATCAGGAGGACAGTCTATGATACAATAATCATAATTCCCCTCATATTGTTTCAATGATTTTTTTAGGATCTTCTCTCTTGAGAATTTGTTCTGGATAACAAAATCTATTCCTGCCATTTCATAGTTTGCCGGTATAATATGTAATGAATCTGAAACGATTATAGGTTCGGAAAAACCATCTGTAAAAAGGTTATAAATACTATTTTCTTCAGTAACTATTGCACTAAAATTGCTTGAAAGACTCCCTTGCTTGTCCAGGTCAATTAATAAAACCTTGTGGTTTTTAGAAAGAGCACTACCTAGATTGACAGCCGTTGTAGTCTTACCTACTCCGCCTTTTTGATTGATTATACTGATTGTTTTCATGTTTTAATAATGTTGTTAAGGATTAAATTTAAGTTTATTTGAAGTTTCTTATTTCTCATTAAATACATTAGTTGTGTTTAAAATCCCTGCGCTATCAGGTGTTTTACCGTCTCTTATAAAAAATCCGTCTCCTATCAAAGCTTCATAGCTTGATTTTGACAAATAAACTTTATGAGCATTCCCATTAAAGAGCAACTTACACTCAATAATCTTGTCATTTTCGGGTGTTGGGCCTTTAACGTCAATTTGAAGTCTGTTTTTCATAATTTTAATTTTTTTGTTTTCATTGATAACATTGTTATCAAATTAATTTAAAAATATTAGGAAGGTTTAAATAAGAAGGACGCAATATGATTTTTTGTTTAAATAATGTAGGTAATAATACTGTATCTAATATTGTAAATTCTGAAAATATAATCTCTTTCCTCCTTTGCCAATTTAAGATCAGGATATTTTACCGCTTCGTCGATTTTTGACGTGGTAAGTACTTGGCCGAATAATATTGCAACAAAATACACATACCCTCCATCGGAAAGCACATAATGGTCAAGATTATTCTTTTCCGTATTCAGCCTCATTATTTCTAATATTGGCTAGAAATTCCTCTGGCTCAGGATACATCTTAATTTTATCTTTCATAACCGCATCGTGATAAAGTTCTATAGCATCTCTACGGAATTGGCCATTTGAAACCTGAAAAAATTTAGCAAATCTTTTACACTTTGCAATCATAGATTTAGTCATCTTGCAATTTTTAAGTTTTGGAGTTTTTTCTACTTCCTGTTTTGGCATATAATCAATGTTGCCATCTTCAATTTCTTTAAAAAGAAATTCAATTGCAGCTCTAATCACTTTTGAGGTATTGTCAAGCTCTTTGGTAGTAAAATGAAGTTTGACCGCTATGTCTTCCATCATTTTGACATGATTAAGACTGTAATAGCTGTTAGACCTGATTTGTGTCAAATCAGATTCAGCCAGCTTATCAGCTTCTTCTGAGATCAAGACATAGTTTTTTAATTGTTCTAATTTGTTCATTGGGTTGGGATTGAGTGTTTAGACAAATATAAAGAAATAGGCTTATAAGCAACATATTAAAATACAGTTATCTAATTTTAATTACTTTAATAAAAGTTGAGTTCTTATATCTTTTGTAATGGCGTTTTGGTATATGGATTTTAAGTGAAGCTCCTCCCGACTTAAAGCCTGTTTTTTTTCCTTTTCTCCATGCAGAAGGCTCAATAAAATCTTTTTCCGACCAGATGCCAATTTTTTTATTTCTCGCATTAACTTCGAGTCTTGCGAGTTCTTCAGAATCGGAATACTTTTTATAGTGCCAGGCTAGTCCAAACTCAACAAGCTCTTTGTTAAGATAAATCTTCGATGGGCCATAATAAATTTTAGCTATAGATCTGCCGTATTTATCCTTACCGGTTACCTCATAGAATATTGTCTTTGAAAAAACCCTATCAGAAGTAAACTGCTTGGCTTTTTTTCCAAAAGGTTGGTTCTTTTCCGGGCAATCAATTTCGGCCAATCTGAGTTTTGTCTGGATATTGTTATCAAGTACGATAACTGTATCCCCATCCAAGACCGAAACTACTTTCCCTGTTTGTTGTTGGGCATTCAGGGCAAATGATAAAAACAATAATAAAGTATAGTGTCTCATATTATAAAGTGTAATTACTGCATCCATATCCTTTGCTTATATAATATTCAGATAAGTCAATTGCTTCCTGGTAATCTTTCAGATTTTCCCTTTTATCAATCCCGTCTCCGAAAATTATCTTTACATATTTACCGTTCCTGCTAGAAATCTGCCATAAGGTTCCATTATGAAAATTACCTTCAGTATGAAAATTATCTTTTTCCAGACTCCAGTCACATTCATCAGAATTTACTTCTGCAGTGTGATTTTTATTTAAAGGTACAGCTGGAGCTTTTGTTGCTAATGCAGCATACATTAAAAGGACAATTGAGTTTAGTATTGTTACTTGAATAATCGGACTTTCTGACTTGAACCACGCAATAATTTTGTTTTCTTTTTTCATTCTTAAAATATTAAAATTCTAATAGTATTAATGTTCTACAAAGATATAGTTAATGGTGCTTATACGCAACTATTAAAATAAGTTTTTTTATATTTTTTTAATTTTATTTTTTTTCCATTTGCCCTCCTAATTTTTGTGTTTTACGAATGGAATCGGCCATGTCGAAAATCATACCCTCAATACCAGGTTTAGTTTTTCGTTTGGCCATACTCCTAACCTCCCTGCATTTTTTTAGGATAATAATAAAGATGGCCAAAGCCACGAGGAATAAAATTGTTTTCATAATAATTGTGTTTAAAAATTAATAATAAGTGCATCTGTAAATATTTAATTAGGTCGAATGTTTGTTTAGAATTGTATTGTTGTGTTATCTTTGGCACGATTTGAATTTATTTAATAGGGTTAAATGATTCAGATTAGGATTAAATTATTTTATTTGAGGCCCCGTTCTTACGGGGCCATCTTTTACCCGCCGCAGTATCCGGATTTACAATTTTCAGCTCCGGTTCCAAAATGGAAATCTAACTGAAGTCCGAGTTTATTGATTTCCAAAAGGCTGATATCTTTTTTAAAGGTGTGTCCTATAATTTCTTCCTGGACTGCTGCCCAGGACATGACTTGAATATTTCTGTCAAAATTTTTACGCAATTGCTGTTCCGGCTTCCAAAAACACATCTGGCAGTTGGTATCATCAGCAAAAACAACATCTCCCTCATTATTCCAATAGATGACAATATGGGGATGCATGATCTTGTCTTCTTCAAGCGGAAAAGAGAGCTTTCTCCATACAACCTCCTTATGTTTCTGCCTGCCTTTGCCATATAGGTTGCAGCAATATGGAAATTTGAAAACATCTGAGATATCGGCAAGCCTTTCAGGTTCATCATATCTAATTCCCAGCCTCATTTCTATATCTGTTCCATAATTTAGATAGCAATGTTCAAAAATGGGTTCCATCTTCATTTTAGTGGTACAGATGCTTTTAATCTGATTGGGAATAAAATTCAGCTGATTGATTAAAATATCGAATGATACTCCCCTAACCCAAGTTATTTCTCTGCCAATTTTCTGTTCCAGATCCATCATTGTCTGAATGATGATAGGATCTTCAGCTGTTGCCCTGAACTCTCCATATTGAGGGATGAATTTTTCAAGTTTGTCGTTAGCATACTGCAGCCATTTTTTATTGTGCCTGAGTACACCGGCAGCATTATGATCCTCAATACAGACCATGGCGAATATGTCCACATCTGCTTTGTAGTTTGCAGCCAGATATGAACTTGTACCGCCTCCGGATAGACTATTTACTGTAGTCATAGGTTATTATTAGAAAATTCACGTGCATTGCTTATTTCAATCGTGCTCCATTCTTTTCGGATATTCTCCAAAAGTTCATGTTCCCTGATTTGTATGTCCCTCTCAAGTTTTTCAATTTTCTTCTTCAGCTGTGAGAGCTCAATTTCTCGATTTTCAATTTCTGTAACTTCATCAAGGATTTCTCTACCGATTCCTCCTGCCAGGTTCCTGCTCCAATGTCTCATAAAAATATGTTGCCACGGTTTTCAAAATAGTCATATAGGTCGCTGCTATCAAAATCTTCTGCATATTCTGAAAATAATATTGTGAGCGCATCAGGAACTCCTGTGATTGGATCATCCTTATCATATTCAGGAAAATCCATGAAAGATTTAATTGCCGTATAATTAGCAAACTCGATGATAGTACTTTCATTGAGATCGTTATAACGATCTATAATATTCTGAGCAACAATTAATGAATTTTCATTAACGAGTTTCTCTATCTCAATAAGAATTTTTTTGTCCATAATAACTATTCAAAAATTAATGACTGCTGACCTACCGGTCTTGGCGATACTTTGTAAAATGAGAAATATTCCTTTCTTAACATTTCCCTTATTTTGTTTCTTTCTTTTTTTGAAACATGGTTTACTTCAGCTATAAAATTATTTTCCAGGATTCTCTCAATGTCTCCGTTCCACGGTTTCTCATCTATGAAATATCCGTATTTAGTGAAGCTCCTGTTTCCAATATCAAAATCCGTCATTTCGAGTAATGTCTGCTTGCGTTGATATACTATATGGATTTTTTGACGGATATATTTATCATTGCTAAACGCTGAACAGTTTTCATAGTAAATTGCAAGTTCCTTTTTCCGGACTATCTTTTTAGTCAGCTTTGCATATCCGTAAAACACCCGGAAGATCTTTCCCCTTTTTTTTAAAAACTCTTTTTTTTCGTTAAGCTGGTCTGTTGTTAGCTGTATCTTTTCAGGCTTAAATTTTTTTGCCATATTTTTTAGAAAATTCTAATGCTTTGTTAATTAGCGACTCATTCAGACCAGCATCAATAAGAGGTCGTAAATTGAGCAGTTTCAAATCTCTCGATATCAATCCCCCCTCTATTATTCTCCTATTCGTATTTGTTATGAGCAATAGGTGCCCAATTCTTTTGAGAAGAATTGAAGTATCGAAAATGACCAAAAAGAAATTATTAAGGGTATGAAAATCTAATACCGGTTCATCGGTTAGCAGCAAGTTCTTGCATTTGATACATAGCTTGTAATTTACTATCAAGCCATCATTAACCGAAAACCATATGTATAATTTATCGTGGCAATAACTGCACGTAACATTTAATTCGTCTATGTTCACGCAATTGATTTCAACTACTTTTGGACTGAAACTCCTATCTCTCATGTTTTGGATTTTTTAATACTCCCCTCCGGAGAGGGGAATATGTTTAACTTTAGTATTCGCTTGGCAAAAAAAGGATTCGGCTCTGTAACCAGATAGTACAGGTATCAAAGGGAAAATCGCTGAAGGGAATTTTTTGTTTTTTTAAAACATTTCTATTGCCATCTTCACACGAAAGAATAAACACATTTGTTCTTTCGGTTACCTCCCCGTCTTCAGTTGCTTCCATTTCCCTTGACAGCTTCCAAACTTGAAAATCTTCATTATTCAACCTTAGCTGGTGTGAAATAATCATGTCCAATAACCAGAAGCTCTTTAGTGATGTTGCGATTTCATAAACGCCATCAGTCAGTAAGAAAGCAGAATACTTGGTATATCCCTGGGTTCCGTTGAACTGTCGGTATAAATCATTTGTGTCGATTGCCTTTGAGAAATCCAATTCTTTAAATTCATCTTGATTTGTCATAATAAATTATAGGGTTAAAAGATTAAAAAATAATATTTGTTATCATTGTTAACAATGTTAACAATATTGTACGTCGTTCTTTATTAATTATATACAAATATAATGATTTGTTGCTTATAAGCACCTTTAAAGATTAAAAAAATATAAATTTTGGATTTATTTCCATTTGCCCATTTATTAGGCATGAGGAATAGCAACTGTTAATATTTCATTCTAAAGACTATCTTTGATTAATTTTGCATTAAAAAGTAGATGATGGAAGTGAGAAAAAAGGGAAATATCGAATTTTTCAGGATTGCAGATTTGGATCGTACACTACTTCCGTTTGTGGGAGATATCGTTGCAGGCTTTCCCTCTCCTGCAGAAGATTACATGGACAAGGTAATTAGCCTGGACTCTCAGCTAATAAACGATAAGAATGCAACAATAATCGGGAAAATTAACGGACTTTCGATGGTCGATGCTAACCTCGATGACGGGGACTTGGTTGTTATTGACCGTTCAATGAAACCTAAGGATGGGGATATAGTAATCTGCCGGCTTAATTCTGAATTTACCTGCAAGCAGATACAGATACTTGATGAGCCCAGGAGAGTTCTGCTTGTCCCGGCCAACAAAAAATTTAAGTCGATAGAAATTGAATCCGAAGATGATTTTATAATTGAGGGGGTTGTTACCTATGTGATTAAAAAAGTATCTGCAACAAAAAAATGGAATCTTTAAAAAATGAGAATGTATGCCCTGGTAGACTGCAATAATTTTTTTGTGAGCTGTGAACGCTCCGGAGATCCATCTTTGGATTATAAGCCTGTTGTGGTACTTTCTAACAACGATGGCAATGCGGTGGCCCGGTCTCAAGAAGCCAAAGATTTAGGAATCAAGATGGGCCAGCCTGCCTTTGAACTGAAAGGACTGATAAAAAGCAAGGGCCTGATAATGATGTCGTCAAACTATCAGCTGTATGGGGATATGAGCGATAGGGTATTTAATATTGCCAGCTCATTTGGATTAGGAGAACCAGAACGATATAGTGTAGATGAACTTTTTATTTTCTGCAATGGTTCCAATTCCGAATATCTACAAATAAAGGGAATGGAAATGCATAAAAAGATTTTCAAATCTACAAGGATACCGGTAAGCGTAGGATTTGCCCCTACGAAAGCGCTTGCCAAGATTGCAAATAAAATAGCCAAGAAATATCCGGAGCGCTGCCAAAACAGCTATATAATAGATACTGAGGAAAAAAGAGTAAAAGCGTTGAAGTGGACAAAAGTTGAGGATGTTTGGGGTATAGGTTCAGCCTATGCCGGAATGCTAAAACAAAGAAATGTAATTACGGCATACGATTTTACTCAGCTTCCCGATAAATGGGTAAAATCAAAAATGAAAATAGTAGGGCTTCGTTTAAAAAAGGATCTGCAGGGGATATCATCAATTTTTATGGAAGATATAAAACCGAAACAGGGTATTATGACTTCCCGATCCTTTAGTAAAACTACTGACAGTTATGATTTTATAAAGGAAAGAACTTATACCTACGGAGTCTGGGCATCGGAAAAATTAAGAAAGGAAAAATCGAGATGCACAACGATAACCGTGTCTCTGGGTACAAACTACCATAACAAAACAGACCGACAACGTTTCGTAAGCATTACCAAGACATTGGATTTTCCAACTAGCTCCAGCATTGAAATTGGCAAACAGGCTGTTTCTGTTCTGGAAAGGTTATATCACGAGGGCTACCGGTACAAAAAAGTATCCGTATACCTTTCAGGAATTACTCCGGAGCAAAACTCACAGTTATCTTTTTTTAATTGCGAGAATCCGAAAGAAACCGTGCTTATGAAAGTTATTGACGGAATAAATTTGCGCCATGGTAAGAACTCGGTAGTTTTTGGAGGTATGGACATAAAAAGCCTGGTTAAATTAAGGCAGGAAAATTTATCGAAAAAATATACGACTTCCTGGAATGAGCTCATTTCGATTAATTGCAAATAGGAGAAATCGCAAAAGGCCACAAAATTAAAATGCCTAGTCCATAATGTCACATTTAATAAAATTTATCTAGCTTTGGCATTGTAATTGAAATATATGAGTTTAGCCGGGACATATAAAAGGGAATCCATAATAGATAATTCGCAGTATATTGACTTGTTCGTGAGTGATAACAAAACTAAGATTACAAAGCTAGTCCTTTATTCTCCCATCAAAGACCGGGAAATTAATAATAAAAAGCGAAAATTATTTAATTTTGGTTTTGGAGATCTTGATACCGAAACAGGAACATTGTTAGATAGCGTATTATCAGATAATGGGGATGCAAGAAAAGTCTTTCTTACGGTATTAAGTTCAGTTCCGGAGTTTTTCTTAAAAGAGCCTGAAGCTATACTTAGGGTTGGTGGCAGCGACAGTACAAAGGAATTTCTTGAAAACTGTATGGCAGGATGTGACAGGGAGTACTGCAAAAAAAATGGCTGCAGAAAAAAAGATCGAAGAATAAAACGCTACCAAAATTATGTCGACGATAATTATGACCAATTGTCAAAAGACTATAATTTTTTTGGTGGAATTAATGTAAATCAACAGAACGACACGTATGATATTGTTGACTATGTGCCACATACAGATTATACTTATGTTCTGATTGGAAAAAAATAACTAAATTTGGTATTATGAAAAATTCAAAAAAGAATTTAGCAGTTGCCAGGAGAGCTGGTTATACCACCAGCCTGATAAAAAATGTAGGGCCATTGCCAAAAATTGAAATCAGTCTTCCGGGACGTGTTTTGGCAGAACCTGCTAAAATAGACGATGGCCAAATGGTAATTATTACAGGGCAGATGAAAGGTATTAGAGAGTATGGTAATTCCGATTCAATAACAATTGGATATTCACATCCTAATGAGGCTTATGTAACAACCTTACCTTTTATAGTAACGGATCTTGATAAACGGATACTTCCGGAGATTGTTCATTTGGCCAAGCAGAGAAAAATACAGCATAGAAGAAATCTCAAGTCCTTATATCCTGAAGTAAAAGCCTATGTGGATTCGGAACTTGAAAATAAAAGAATGATAGAAACGGCTATTCATGCTATTAAAGGAAAAGACCTTTTTAAAAAACAAAATGAAGAAGCGGATAGACAGTTGGACAATTCAACTTTTAAAATTAAGGGAACTATTTAGTTCCTTTCTTTTTTTATAAAAAAAATTAAGATGTGCTATTATATCAAAATAGATTACGATAAAATTAAGATTGAAAATAATTTTGGTGCCGTCTTTTCAGAAAAAGACTTTTCATGGCCAGAAGGAAAGATCAACGGTTTTTCGGGCCCGCCTACTCCTGCTATCCTCAATATAAACCCGAAAATTATTATACCTGCCAGATGGGGAATTTCTCCTTTATGGGCAAATGGTAAAAAATTTCTTAATTGCAGGATTGAAACTGCGGGTATAACGCAGCCATTTAAAAATTATACGGAAAATAGGTGCATAATACCCGTTTCCGGATTCTATGAATGGAAACATATAAAGATCAACGGTAAGGTAAAAAAAGAGCCCTATTATATTTCTGCACCTGGAGGAAACCTGATGGCATTTGCAGGTATTTATGATAATAGCGAAACTCCAACATACACCCTAATGACAACTGAAGCAAACGACATGATGGCTGCCATCCATGATAGGATGCCTGTCGTGCTATCCAAAGACGAGGAAAAACTCTGGCTTGCAGGCGAACCAATGTCTAATTATTATGACAGAAAAGGAATAGAGCTGCAGGAGCTTGCGTTATAATCTGCTTATCCTTGGAGATTCTTGCTTCTCTCAAAAATTATATATTCTGCCCTTGACTCTTTCCACATTCCGGTAATTCCGCAGGAGTCCTCATTAAGAACGGAAAGTGCAGCTTTGGTCATATTATCAGTTTCAATCAAATACTCGTCAGGTTTTACAAATTTTTTAAAATCAATAACGATATCAATAAAAGTTGTTCCGGCCAAATCCAGATCGGTATTTTCATGTTCGCCCTGGTTATCAATTTCTCCATAATAACGGCTAAAATCATCAACAGTTAATTCCATATCCAAAAATGCTTCAATAACTTTTGATCTCAATAATTTTATTGAATGTTTGCTGTCCTGGTTGTGGCTTTCAATATCAAATGATTTTTGAATCTTGAATCGTACAATAAAATTTTCCATCATTTATTAGATTAGGCCGGCCCATTTATACACTTGCGGATTTTTTAGGACTTCTTTTGTTTGTTCAACCCTCTTTTTTTCTGACCAGTCTTTGGTAAGTTCCTGCACCGGCCTTTCCAACAGTAATAAAATCTTTTCAGAAACAGAAAGTGAATATTCAAGGGACTTGATTATTTTTTTGGCGGGCCAATCGGTTCTAAAGTGAAACTTGCCATCCAAACCATTACAAGCAATTATCAGTTCCTCAAGGTATCCCTTATAGAAAATTACTTTAGTTACAGTCATAAAAATATTTAATGAATCCTTATTTTTAAGGTAGTCTATGACTTCAAGTTCCAAATCCTGAAGAAAAGTATTTTCGACTTCTGCTATGATGCTATTATAAATCAAAAAATCCGTAAACTTATAAGGCAGTTGACGCTCCATAGAAAAATGGTTTTTTATTATTCTCCTATAAAGGTAGTATATTTTAAAATACGTGAAAGATATTTGCAGGACTATATGAAAAAGCTTCCGATAGATCAAACTTACTCCACAGCTCGGATAGTTGGTAATTCCGGCATTTCCTCCTCAACTTCCCAAACCCATGACTTATACTTGCTTTCGGAAATAAGCCTTTCCCTCCTATGGAAATAAAGTTCTGAATTATTCTCTGCAGTTACATACATTGCAGTCGGATGTTCTGTATCTGTAAGAACCAGGCTCGCAAATGGTGTGTCGCTATTTAGGTTGTATCTCATTCCTTTGATATAGCTGCGGGAATATTCATTGAGTACGTTCATCAGATATTTTTCGCTGCCGTTCTCGAAAATAATCCAATTCTCGTCTGCAATCTGGAGCGTACAGGTTTCCATTGTAGCATAGCCTTTCAGGTCAACAAAGAATGTTCCCATAACCAAAAGGTGTCCATCTTCCTGAAGCTCGCCTGCAAGTTCGATTTCGAGCGCATATTTATTGCTCAGGCGCTTATACAGATCGTCAGAAATCCTAAACTTAAAATCTGCCAGGTGTTTTATTATTATTTTATATCCGAAGCTGTCCGGCTCGATCACTTTTACTTCTCCGAAAACCATCATCATATTTCTTTTTCCCGTTCCCTTATAGACAGCACCAGATATTGCCTTTTTTCTGTTGGCCTTGATTTCTTCTTTCCTATCGAGAAAAAAAGTTTCAGGAATGAATAGAAGTTCAGAGAGGGGGTTGCCGTTTACCAGCTTGTTTGACGCAGACTGCATTAATGCTTTTCTGATCTGGAACCAATTCCTTTTTACTTTTGACACTGGTTCGTACCTGTTTAATCCTGATTGGTCGTATAGGTAATGCAGCAGGGCCCGCATAGTAAGTTTATTAGGATCGGTAGTTACATCTCCTGGTTTTTTCTCCCCCTCCCCCATAACCGGAGCTTTCCTCCCGTCCATTCTCGAAAGGCTGAAATCAATCTTGATTTTTGTATTGTCATTATCTCCCTCCTCCTTTATAGCTGAACCAGAAACCTGACCTAATCCTGAGAGTTCTGCCGGAGGTTCAAAAGAATGGCATCGAAAATCATGCAGCATTCCTGTTCCCGGCATTCTTTTTAAAAAATATACGTCATTCAATTTTGCAACATACATTTCTACTCCATCTAATTTACAAAGGCATAGCGGTCTTTCCTTTCGTGCGTGCGCTTCAGATAAGCTTTTCTCGAAACTGATATCATTTACAGATAATTCACTTTCATCTATTAGGTATTTACTCATTCGTATTTATATATTAGGGTTAAACGATTAAGAATAAAAAAAACGCCCAATTGGGCGTTTTTAAAAATTTGCGGGATTGGTTCTAAAGTTCCCAAATCTATTGTCGCAATCCCGCTTGCAACACTCCTGAATCCCCATCATCAGGACTACCAACCTAAAAACAAACTAAATCAATTATGAAACTTAACTACTTACTATCGAAATCTCCAGGCATGACTCAAACGGAATTACCGTTGCTTCTTGAAATATTTTAGAGCCCTCCTCTGCGAATAGGCAAATTTTATTTTTCCATGTCTTTCCGTTATCTTCAGATAGCGGATTGATATTTCCATAGATTAAAAATGATTTCTTTGGCTCCAAGGAAAATTGCGGAATATAAACCGGATACGGGAATGAAATTTTTACCTGTTTCTTTTTTAAGTCCAATAATCCAGAAAGGCTTAAAGCAAAATCTTCATAGTTTTTAAAAATTCCTACCGGGTGCAAATGTTCTGAATAATCTTCATGGACTTCAATCTGAATGCACCTTTCATATGGCAGGTCATTTAGGGTAAACCTTGTCGGCTGTCCGGTTTCGTTCTTGAAAAATATCTCAGGTTCTCCCGTCCTATTTTCATACCAGCAGATCACTAGCATTGAACTGAATGATTCTTTTGCAATTTTCGGTACATATACTTTTTGGCTGAACGTGAAAAGTACCGGGTATTTCTTTTTTTCAGCCTTAAGGAAGCCTTTAACACTTTCTATAAAGCTATAGAGCTTATTCGGCTGCTCTATTGTGGTATTGTCTTTAATATTATTCATCTGTCGTTTCATTTATGGGATTTGGGGCAATTGGTTGAATCCTCATTGAGTACTTTGTAATAGTTTCAGAAATTGTGTTTATTCCCTCCTGAAGCTCTAACTGTTTTTGTTTGTCAAATACAATTATATTTTGGCGCAGATCGTATTCTAATAGGCTTTTAGAAATTTTTAATTGCTCAATTTCTGATTTCAGATAATCAGTCCTCTGCATATTATGAATGAGGATAATCGATCAGCTGCAGCTTATTATTAAAATTAGCCGAGATTTCGTTTTTGTTTATCTTCCAACGGTACATGAAAAAATTCATGAACCTTTTAATGATTGTTATTGATTTGATATTATCACAGCTCACGCTCACACCGATTAACATGGAACTTCCGAAACAGATGCTGTCAACAATTTCGACACCAGGGAGCTTTGACATTTCAACTTTAAAAAAAGCAAAGTCGATATCATAATACAGGTGTGCGTTCTTATTTTTTATCTCAATGATTATGGGGGCAACGGTCATGTATAAAAATTTTATTTTATATGTGTACAAATATATACAAATATCGTTAAGTTTTTGTGATTAAGAAATATTTAACACTCAAATACTTATAATTGAAGTAGCTTAGGTGTTGTTTTATAAGTGTTTGCCAATTTTATCTACAGAGCTTGGCCAGCTTTGTTAGGGCAAAACTTGATTTGAAATCTTAAATGATCTTTTTGAAATTGGATTCAAAAAAGAAGAAACGGTTATGGCAAACATTGTACCATTTTTCGCAAAAGTAAAATTCAAATTAATAAGCCTATTACATAAAATATGTAATAAAAGTTAAAACTAATATTTCCAATTTTTATTGCAAAAGTAGATTCCGCAAAACCACATCCCTTACGGTTTTCCGTAAGCAAATGTTAAATAAAGTAGTTTGAAAGCATTATAACGCACGATGTAAAATATTTCTTATTAAACTGTTATGTATTGTCATTAGCTATCAGGAACTTAAAAAAATAAGCGTTTTTTAATAAAAATCTTAACCTAGCATTTTTTTTTAAAATAACATTAGGATCGTAGAAATTACAAAGATTTTTTATAATTGTTATCATTGATAACAATGTTATAAAATAAAAAAAACGCTACACTTTAAGTGTAGCGTAATAAATTAATTTTTCCTTAATACTATGATTTCTGATTTCCATTGGGTGTGCTCGAAATCTTCTTTCATGTCTTCCCTAAAGATTATGCTGAATCCGGAAAGCAACGTATAAAGCTTTTTAGGGTTCTTCTTTTCCATAAATCCTTTTGGCAACAAAAGCACTGCAGTTCCATCTTCTACAAGACAATCGTTCAATTTATCCAAAAATAGTGTCATGGTAGGAACTTCATAAGGCGGATTTGAAATGATGTTCTTATAGCTTCCATTCATATCTTCTATTTCTTTTACATCAGCTGTACGATGGGGAGAATTTATCGAATTGTATGTTTCGACTAACTCGCTTGAAAAATCAAAAGCTTCAATACTATATCCATCTGTTGCAAGGTTCTTACTCAATTGTCCAAATCCACAGCAAGCATCCAATACAATCTCTGACTTGTCAAAATAATCTTTTGCTATTTCAGCCATTCTTAAAGCCGTTGCATCAGGAGTGAAATATTGCGAATGGTAAACATTAGTATATTTTTGGTACTCGATATAGGCATCATAAACCCAGTTGTCTCCGGAATATTCAAAAGGCAGTTCGTTGTGTTCTTTCAGGTACTGTGCGACCTCTGAAATCGTTGCCGGGCTATCTTGGCGCCTATTCTTAAAATATGACCTGTTAAGGGAATATTTCTTAGATACCTTTTTAAAAACCGTTTCTGAGGGCTCGACTATAACATTGTTATCAATGTTAACAACTTGTTCTTTCGTTTTGGTTTTCTTTGGCATCAGTTCCTCAATTCTCTCCTTTTCTCTTGCAATTCGCTTGTCAGCTTTTTCCTGTTGTGCTTCTACGATTTCCTTTATGTTATTTTTAGGATTTAAAGTGAATGCTTTCCTTAGAATTTTTGCTCCGATGTTTTTAGGAAAATCTCCGTTGAACTTACTGTAAAGCATTCTTACCATTAGGTTTTTTTTCTCTGTTTCAGAAAATGATAAAAGGGCTTTCTGCAATTCTTCAAAGGTTTGGGCGTTCATAAATTCATTTTCAATTTCAAGTTCGCCCATGTATCTGTCAATTTGCCATAAACCAACATGATTAAAGGCAAAATATAAAATCATGGATTCCATAAACTGCGAATCAAGTTCAAAATTATTAATGTCTGATTTTGAAATTGATGCCTTAAAGCTCTCAGAAATGCTCTTAGTTATCTTTTCCTGGTCTAGCTCTAAATTTCTAATTGCTTTATTTTTTATATTGGCAATCTTAACATCATTAGTATTTGGAGTTGAAACATCAGAACCATCTGATTGTGCCAAAGCTCCCTTTAAATAAATATCTCGCTTTTCAAGCCTGCCCGATGCATCTACCCTATACGCTGTCTGCTTCTTTTGATTATCATTTTGTCGATAATTATGATAATCCTTATTCTCTTTCAAAATAGCTACCCCCTTTTCCTCAAAAAATTCCCTTATGAAATCAGGAACCTGATAACCGTAATCGATAAAATAAACCTGCTTTTTGCTGTCAATTTTTTGCTGAATAAGTTCGAGTAGGTTGTTATTGTCTTTTTCCTCAAAACAAGCCCTATCAAGGCAATTATCGACAGTTTCAATATCTGCAAACAACAATTGGTTCGCTCCAGTTCTTTTAGGGCATAAGGAACATGAAGTACATAAAGTATTCAAGTCGGTTCTTTCCGTATCAAATTTGGCTTTTGATAGGTCAATCATAAAGCCGTCAATATATTTGTTTAATTTTTTAAGCGAACCGTACCCATTGTAGTCTGCTTGATGGTTGTCTTTATAATTATTAAATATAAGCCTTTGGTTGGCATCGTTTTGTCTTGCAATAACGATAGCATGCCCAATTGAAAGTACATCATTAATAAAATCATCCTTAATTTCATCAATCAGGCTGTTAAGTTTCAGCCTTTGGATAATGAGCTGTTCAGATTTTGATAGTTTATGGGCAATATCCGGAACAGTATATCTTTCTGAATCAATCATCCTTTTGAATGCTTCCGCTTCTTCTAACGGGTGTACGTCTTTCCTTTCAAGGTTCTCGACAATCATACACTCAAAAGCCTGTTCATCTGTCAGCTCACGTACAAAAACCGGAATGGTAGGATTTTCTGCTATGATTGAAGCTCTTAATCTTCTCTCTCCACAAACCAGCTCATATTTCCCGTCCTTAATCCTTACAAGCACTGGTTGGAGTACTCCCTGCAGTTTTATGCTTTCAGCAAGCTCCTGCAAGTCTTTTTCCTTGAATGTCTTTCTTGGGTTGTTTTGGCTGATTAGGATTTCAGTTGTTTGCAATTCGAGCAATCCTGTTTTTTCTAAAGTTTCCTGCATAATTTCAAATATTTATATTAGGGTTAAATGAATTAATATTTTTGTGTTAACATTGATAACAATGTTAACAATAGAGAAGCAACTATCTCATTTTTGATACATCAAAGATAGTTAATTAGTTGCTTATACGCAACTTTTAATAAGCATAAATATAAATCTTGATTTATTTCCATTTGCCCTTTTTCATATTGGTATGACGTACCAGGGAAAATCTTTATTGCGGGGTTCGATACCCCGCAATAAAGAAATAAAGGCAAAATAGGCCCGATTTTAAAAAAAGCATTGATAACACTTTTAGAAGTGTTATCAATGTTAACATTGTTATCAAATCAAAATAAAGAAAGCTGTTCATAGACGGGTGTAATTTCGATTTCTTTAAGTGGCTGAGTCATATTCTCCAATTTCTTAAATCTTGCATATGGCAGCTCTCCATTGACTTCAATCGTTACATGAGGTATGCCTCCGGTTTTATCCAAAAATCTATTTACAACAAACCTATGTCGGAAAGTATCAGGTTCCATCAAACTGTCATGATGAATAACTTCCCCGATGCAGGCATGAAAAAGAAAGTTCAGGACGGTCATTTTGCAGCAAATAAGGTCAAGATCTTCCCCAACATAATAATTTCCTAAATTCTTTACGTGATGGGAGATTAGCATCCTCCCGGAACCGCAAGCAGGATCGTTTATATTTTTTCCTGTTCCCTCTAATTGAAGTGACAGGTTAATAAAGTCGCACAGATCTTCGGGTGTAAAAAACTGTCCAAATCTGCTGCTTTTTGATTTGCCAGCTACTTCCATGTATAAATTGCCAAAGAAGTCAAACCAGGAAGTGTCATCTACAATATTTTGCTTATATGATAAAATCATTTCGGCAAACATCTGATTAATCAAAATCTTTTCTTCTGCATCATATTTTGATATGGCCAGATGATGCCAGGACTTGCCAATCTCGCAATCTGGATGAACAAATTGTGTAAGGCTGATAGTAATAAAATCATCAAAAACGGTTGCATAATCATGTCTTCTACCTAATTGCTCAAATAGCTTAAAAAATGGCCTTACCTCAGTGTCTACGTGTCTTGATTTCATATATAATATTTTATGTTATCATTGTTATCATTGTTAACAATTTCTTGTTAGGAGTCTTATTTCCTGATATAAAGATACCGTATTTTGTGCTTATACGCAACTTAATGTATATAGAAGTGCCAATATTAAACTTATTTCCATTTGCCCAAAAGCAAAGCTTTGGAGTAAGATATTTGATCTTTTTTGGAAAAATATATAAGCAAAAAGAGCTAGCAGGGGCGGGAGCGCCTGCTAGCTCTAAACAACAAACTAACTAAAATAATTATGAATGTGACTATCTTGAATCGTTCTTTACATCGATTATGACTTTAAAAGAGTAGTTTCCAAGGATTATAGAAAGGATTGCATCTTTGAGTTGCTGCAACGTCATAAGGCTTACGCTTAGGGTGTCTACCTGAACCCATTGGCCATTTTCTACTATAAGGACGGCAAACTCCTGTAATGAGCTCGCATCGGCCGAATCATTGAAAAAATAAACCTTATCCAGCTTGTAAGCCGAAAGTTGGGAACAGTTAATAATCTTTAGGATTATCGCAAGGTCATTGAGTGTCTCAATATCCTGAATCGTAAATATTCTGTTGGTAAAAATCATAAGTTTTAGTTTTGTTATCAATGTTATCAATGTTATCAAATAAGTTGAAAATTATAAATGATGGGGATTATAAAATCCCCTCATTCATAAAAGAAAAGTGCGTGCCGTGCGGAGTGACAATGATATGGTCTACAACCTTAATGTCAAGAAGTTCTCCTGCAGACTTAATTTTTTTTGTAATTTCTATATCGGCTTGCGAGGGCTTGCAAGCAGAACTTGGATGATTGTGGGTAATAATTAACTGGCATGACAAGGACTTGAGGGCAATGGCAAAGATGAGCCTAATGTCTACAATAGTACCCGTTAATCCTCCTCTTGAAAGGGTATAAATACCTTTTACGATATTCCTATTATTGAGATATATTACTTTAAATTCTTCTTGTACCTCGATGGTGTTCTGATCCCAGGTCTGCTTAATCAAATCGACTACGCATAACCAAGTGTTGATTTTAACTTCAGATGCCAAAGGGATCATTTGTTTATAGGTAATTGTGATTTCTGGAATCTGTTCATCTAAATAGACAGTCATAATTTTTAAATTAAAGGTTGTTGTTATCAATGTTATCAATGTTATCATAAATGAGGTCTAATATCCCGCTAACCCCTTTTTACTACATAGTAAAGATACAACCATAGTTGCGTATAAGCAATTATTAAGGGCAAAAGAACATTATTTCGGACTTATTTCCATTTGCCCCTATTCATAAAGTAATTAATGAAATAGGGATAGGAGCAAAGTATCCTTTCTGAAGTATTTGCAGATTTGCTCCAGATTAAAAGATTTGGAAAATCCTTTTAATATGATGAGCAAAAGCAAATACAAATAAAGATACTTGCGGATAGCCTGGCACAAAAAAAGCCTTGTTTCTTTAACAAGGCTTTTTGTGATTTCACTAATATACTTTTGGATTATAGTCTAGCAGGCGATATCAATTATTTCATTTAGAAATTTTTCAATGATGAAAAAACTGCATTTGTTATCTCTAATTTGAGGATCGTCTATAAAACCTACAAAGATCTTTTCATTAGTTTTGAAATTATGCCAGCTTAACCTTTTCCTTGTTAACTTTTTCAAATCATCAATTATCTCTGGGTTTTCATTTAGCCAATTTGAAAATTCAATCGTAACTATAAAATTATCCTTGTTGCCCATAATTCTGCTGCAGTCAACTGCTATTCCCTTTTTTATGGCATCATCAATATTTTTCACTTTATTACTCCTAAAAAAGCAGGCGATTTCATTTAGGGCCTGGTTATTTTCATTCCGTGCAATTTTCATGAATTGGAAATTTTATAAATTATCGTTCTAAGCCATCATTCGACTTATCCTTACCAATTTCATTCTTTTTCCAAACGCTATAACTTTTTGTCTTTCCATCCTGGTGCACGTATTGAACCTCGGTTCTTACAATTCCCATCTTAACTTCAAGATCTTTAGAAAAATCTTTCTGGATTGATCTTTCTACTACAAACGGACTGTTTCTATGCTTGATTGCTAACTTTTCAATAGGAACTAAATTATCATACCTGTTATTCATAAGAAAGGTTAACTTGTATTTGCCATCAGGCTGCTGAACGGTGTTAAAATTCCTATATTGCATATTATGATCAGAAGTTAAGGAAAGCTGATTATTTTCTTTATTTGCATCTTTCTCGAAAAGATTTAATTTTTTTGGATCATCCGAAATAACAGTAATTTTTGCGTAATGTTGGTCGGCTTCTGCCACAACCTTAATCGAAATATCAGATTCCTTGACATTGGCATTTCCAATTATATTTATATTATAACGGACGCCGGCGGCGTCGTTATCATTTCCTAAAATATACCCGGAAATTTTATTGTCTCTTTTCTCCAGATAATCGGTTAAAATCTTTAATCTGTCGCTGTCCCCTCCAACTTCTCCAAGAGTTGAAATATACAAAAGGCCCAATTTGTTATCCTTATTTTTAAGCTGGAAGTGGGAGAGGGCATCTATAGGCGATTCGCCAATAAAGACTTTTACCCCATCGGCATTGGTTGGCGGATTAGATTTCCAAAAGGATTCTTTTTTGTTGCTATGGTTATAGGAACCGCTATAAAACTCATTCTTGACTTCAAGGCCTACAATTTTTTCTGTAAGTTTTTCATACATAGGAAAAACGGTAGAAGTATAGGTTTTGTCTGCATTAGAGGACTTGATAATTTTCTCTCCGAGCCTTCCAGAAAAAGCCGGAGAATTTATTGTCTCATTAGAAATACCACGACTGTTTAGGTAGCTGGATTTTAAGATAGGAGTAAAGCTGAAGTAATCCTGGCTAAATGCAGGAATTTCTTTTCTTTTGGGCCTGTTTTCCATCTGAGAATAGGGAACACCCAAGTTACCGTTATTCAATTCCTGTCTTAAAAGTTTTCTAACTTCTCCAAGATTAGATATGTTCTTATAATTCTTAACATAGTCAATAATTGATCCCCCCTGGGATGTTCCTGTACCTAGCGGAGCTTTTTTATCGCTAAATATCTGCTCGTTATTGGTAAGTACTTTTACAAAGATCTTACTCCCGGTTTCTTCATTGACTAAACCTGTTGTTGCATTAGAAGTTATTTTTGGATCAACCTTATATCCCTCTTTTTTTGTCAGGAAGCTGACTAAATCAATGTCTGTCTTAAATCTTTGGAGCTCGTTCTGAGCTTCCATCGAACTATTGTTAAATTGAGCCATATACTATCTTTCAATTTTATTGTCTTCTCCCTTTAATTTAGATATGTTCTTGTCAAATCCCTTATTATGGTTCTGGGCGCTTTTGAAATCCATTTCAAAACCGGAACCGTCCTTTTTAATTTGAACATAGGCATCTGTCAGTTTATTTTTAATATCCATACCTTTTACTAATGTTTTTTCTCCATTAGCAATTGACTTTCTCTGTTCTTCAGTTAAAGTTACTCCCTTTAACTTATAAGGTGCAAAGTATTCTGTTGCCTCAATACTAAAGCCCGTAGAAGTTGTATTTACATTCTTATATTCAACAATTGGCCGTCTGCTTTGCTTTTCAAGATTAGATTTTCCGGTAAGAATTTCAGGATCGATAACATTATGATTTTTTATAGATTCCTGGAGTTTATTTTCAAGTGGTGAAGTTACGATTTTTTTTATAAATACTTCAGGACGTGTTTCTATGGCAACAGCGTTCTCATTAATAAACTGGGTAATTCTAACAGGCGGTAGCATAAAGCTTTCGTCGGTTATTTTCTTGTCTACATTGTATTTTTCAGCAAGTTCTTTCGCATTCTCCTTATCAACAAATTTAATGTTGGAAAACGATATCCCCTTATTGTCGGAGGTCATGGAAAAATTAGCAGTAAAATTATCTCCCTCAGGGGTTCTGAATAAATGGGTATCGGTTGACTTACCGCTTGCCAGATAATATTTATCTACATCATTTAATTTGTAGTTTGATACTTCTGAAGGAATACCGATCTGTTGAGCTGACTTGACTGTGACTTTGTTCAAATCTCTATCGATACCGACATATAGATTATCTCCTTTAAATTTTACGGCAAGCAGCTCTCCATTAAACAGCCTGTCTTTTTGTTCCTTGTCCAATTTCATACCTAAAATTGCTGTAGGCATTCTAAAGATCTTTTCCGCATAATCGTATGTTAGCTCTACTTTACCATCGCTGTTTACTTTGGCAGAAATCTTTGCATCTATTGGAGGCTTAGCTTCATCAACAATAATATCTTTTATAAGTCCGGACTGTCTACCGGTAGCAATCCTTGAACGCTGTTCGTCTGTTAATTTTTTATTGTAGACAGTTTCGGGAATCAGTTGCAAATCAATCTGATGAGAATCTTTGAATTTAATTTCTTGCGTCATATTCTATTTGTTTAAAAATTTTATTTTATGTTTGTATAAAATTATACAAATATAAAATAATTTTTTATGAATAAGCCAAAAAAAAGCTATCAGGACAGACTTAAGGATGGTATTCCAAAGGTTATTTCATATGTACACAGTCCCTTGCAGTTTGTTGAAATAAAATTCCACAAGGAAACCGAGGGCGTTACCTATGACCGAAAAGACATATACGACGATGGGAGAAGGTTAGAAAAAATTGATTTGACCAAACCATACATATCTGCATTCGATATATAAACTGTAACATATTTTAAATTAAATAAATACTCAATGAAAACAAAATTTTTACTTTCAATTGCATTGTCAACTTTAGGCTATTTAAGCTCAAACGCTCAGGTCGGAGTAGGAACCTATTCGCCAGATTCATCAGCTCAGCTAGATGTTTCTGCAACTAATAAAGGTTTGTTAGTTCCTAGAATTGCCTTGACTTCAACTACCCTTTCTGCCCCGATTGTAGGTACTCCAGCCCAAAGCCTTTACATCTTTAACACGGCAACTACCGGAGATGTTACTCCTGGTTTCTATTATTGGTATGGTTCTAAATGGAATAGGGTTTTAAATCCATCTGATATTTCCACTCTTGAAACGCTGACAGTATTGGGCTTAGATACAGATGGTCACAGTCTTAAATATAAAGATGAACAGGGAACTGTTACTTCTGTAGATTTGGAGACGGTAATAGACAATTTTGAAACGGTAACATCTTTAGTTTACGATGTTGCAGCAAACACCCTAACCTATAAGGACGAAGATAATATCAGCCATCTGATTGATATTGCAACTCTTGTAAAAAAGAATGAAACTCTTACGAGCTTGGTAGATAATACAGATGGTACGTTTACCTATACAAATGAGGGCGGTACAGCTGTTACTTATGATGTAGCGGCTCAGGTAGGAAGAAAAGCCTGGTTGCTAGGCGGTAATCCTGCGACCGATCCTGCAACTGATTTTATTGGAACCACAGACGGCCAGCCTTTAAAAATTAAGACCAATTCTACTGAAAGGATTGTAGTTGAGGCAACAGGAAATGTGGGAGTAAATGTAGCACAGCCTACATCAACCTTTGCAACTTCCGGAAGTGAAAGCAAATCAATTATTGTCAAGACTTCAAGTTATACTGCAACAGACAAAGATCATACAATCGTTTTCAGAAGCACTACACCTGAGACGCTTACATTACCTGATCCATCAACTTGTGTAGGCCGTATTTATTACATAGTGAATAATGGGACGGCAGATTTAAACCTTAGTCCGGCAATTGAAATGGCAAATGGTGTAAATACTAACAAGCTTGGTACGGGTTCGGGAGTTAACGGAAATGTAGTTTTCGGAAACCGTATTAAGGTACAGTCTGAAGGTACCTCATATATTATTATCCAATAATTACAGCTGAAATTATAACCATGCTGAAAAAGAAAAATTCATTTTCGCTATTAGTTATGTTTATCCCATTTATGGGATTCTCACAATTTGTAAATGAGGGAGACCTTTACATAACTAAAAAGGGGGTAGTATCGGTTTTTTTTGATGCCATAAACAAAACAGCAGGGGATTTAATTAATGATGGAAATATTTATTATCACAAAAACTTGTACAATAATGGCCTGATATCCTTTACAGCTAATCTGGGAGGTAACACTTACTTCGTAGGTTTGGAAAACCAGGTAATTCAGACAGACCTAGTGAGTGAATATTACAATGTGTTTTTTGATAATAATTCGGCCCAGCCAGCTTTTCATTTGGATGGAGACATCAGCATAGAAAACAGATCATATTTTAATTCAGGAATAATTAACAGTTCTCCTTTTGGGGGAACTGTTATTTTTAAAAAGAACGCTGATTATGCTAATGCTTCTGATGCAAGCTTTGTAGATGGAAAAGTTGCAAAACTAGGATACGATTCTTTCAATTTTCCGATAGGGGATAGCAGCTACCTGAGAAGTATGGAAATACACAGCGATTCAGATCAATATTCCAGGGCGCAATACTATCTTGAAAATTCCTCCCTTATACATCCCCATACAAGTAAGGATAATGACATATCAATAATAGACAATGCAGAATATTGGAATATTGATATGGCAACAGGACAGAATTTAATTCTTACGTTGAGCTGGAGAGAGGAAACCACGCCATCTGAAATTAGAAACACTATTGATGGGACGGCAATTCAGATTGTAGGATGGAATACTATTTTGGGTAAATGGGTAAGAAAATATGGAACGGCCGATAATGGTACTAATCAAATTACGGCTATCATAGATTCTCCAGGAATTTACACCCTAGCAAGGGTAAGGGTAAAAGAATCTTTCCCAAGTGATATCATAATCTACAATGGCATGAGCCCAAATAATGATGGGCAAAATGACATATTCTATATAGATGGAATACAAAAATACCCACAAAACAATATCGAAATCTATAATCGTTGGGGGGCGCTAGTTTATAAAGCAGATGCTTACGGAATTTCAGGAAAATGGTTTAACGGAATATCTCAAGGAGATATTACAATTAACAAAGGGGAGAAACTCCCAACCGGAACCTATTTCTACATCCTAAAACTCAAGGCAACTCATGGAAATACAGTTGATACAACTGGTTATCTATATATCAATTAGGCTCTCATGGTCAAATGGTAAAATAATTTAATCTCTAAATGAAAAAAACCCTATTAACAGCACTGTACATATTAATCACTTTCCAATTGTCCGCACAGCAAGAGAGTCAATATACACAGTATATGTATAACCAAATGGCAATTAATCCAGCTTACGCCGGTTCCCAAGACCAAACTATTGTTTTTGGACAGTATAGGACACAATGGATCGGTCTTGATGGCGCACCAAAGACAGCAAATTTATCGATAAACAGCCCAATTTCCGGGAAAGGACATGGAATGGGAATATCGATAGTAAATGATCAGATAGGGCCGACTCAATCGACCTATTTTGATATCAATTTCTCGTATGCGATCGAGCTAGAGAACTTTACCGTGCTTTATCTCGGAGTTAAGGCAGGAGGTAGTTCTTTTGAAATTGATTACAACAAGCTAAGGATTTTAACTCCAGAAATAGAAATGTCAGGAAAACTTAGCAAATTCTCCCCAAATATTGGCACGGGCATTTACTTACAAAATGACAAATGGTATGCAGGTTTATCGGTTCCCCATATCCTGGAATCTAAATTCTATGATGACGTAAGAACATCAATTGCATCCGAAAAGATGCATTTCTACCTACATGGAGGTTATATCATTGAGTTAAGCGAAAATTTTCTCTTTAAGCCAGCTGCTATGTTCAAAGCAGTAAGCGGCTCTCCATTGGCAATAGATGTTTCGGGCAATATGCTCTATAATGACAAGTTCACTTTCGGTGCAGCATATAGGTTAAATTCTTCAGTAAGCGCATTGGTCGGCTTTAAGATTTCGGAACAGGCTAGTATCGGCTACGCATATGATTATGAAACTACAAATATTGGAAATTATGCAAGGGGTTCGCATGAGTTTTTTATAAAATTCAATTTAGAACCTCTTAAAAAAACTAATGTCGGCAGAAACTGCTGGTGCAACTAATTAAATCCAAATCGAAAAATGAAAAATATTCAAATTCTATTTCTATTTATCATGTTCAGCCAATATTCTTTTGGCCAAGAAAAAAAAGTAGGTATTGGTACTTATTTACCAGATGCCCAGCTCCACGTTAAGGGGGCCGAATCAAGTGGATCTACCAAGGCTCTTAAGATTGAAAATTCTGATGGAACTGAATTGCTTAATGTGAAGAATGATGGCAATATAGAAATACCGGTAGTGCCACAAACATCTACTACAAATTATGATATCCTTACCAGAAACAAGATTACAAATAAAGTCGAAAAGATTTCATCAGTTCCTGTACCGGAAGCTGATCCAATTTGGAATCAGGCACGTGTAAACACGAAAACTTATAAAGGAAACATCCCTAGCGGCTCAGACCTGAACAACTATCTTGAAACCGGAATATACAATACGGTAACCGATGAAATAGCAGGCTTAGGTCAGAATTACCCTTTGTCTAAAAGAGGGGAGCTTGAAGTTTTTAATTATGAAAGCTCTACATATCAAACCTATCACTCAGGCAGTGACAGTAACTCATATTTTATTAGGAACAGAAGTGAAAGCGGATGGTCAACTTGGAAGAAATTAGCTTCGGGAGAGGCGACAGGATTAGAGAGAATTAATGAGGGGGGCATTCAGGATGGATGGAGATTGATTGGGAGAAATTCCGATAATTATGGAAATATTGGTAGTGGCTCGATAGATTTCAGTTTGTCACATGATGGAACTAATGGAGGTGCGAAAGGAGATTTTAGTTTCGTGACAGGAAACAATCATACAATGGTAATTTCTCCAAATAGGTCAATAACGACAACCTTTATGGCTGGAGAATCAAATTCCGCTACTGCGAATGCAAATTCAGGTATAAGTGCATCAAGTGTTTTCGGCAACCAAAATTCTATCGGTGGTAATGGAACCGGCATAAATGCTAATGGATGGCAGAACACTGTAACGAGCCCTGGGGGAGCTTCAAATGTAAACGGTTATAGAAATACTGTTTCAGGTATGGCTGCCAATGCTAACGGTATGTTCAATTACGCAAGGGCACAGGCCGAAACTGCAATTGGAATATACGGAACAGACTATACGCCAAATGCTTCAAATCATAGATTGTTTAATGTAGGGATAGGAGCAGACGTGGCCCATAGATTAGATGGGCTATCCGTATTTAGGGACGGTAAAATTAAGATTGGAGTAACACCGGCAATCGACAATGCGGCCAATAAAATATTGGCGATATCTGGTGACGGTACAATGGTAGGATTAGAAAAAAGTGCCCTGAAATTACAAATTGGAAACTCAAATCCATCAAATCCGGATAATGGGTATGATGTTCTCAATTCAACAACTGTAGTTGCATTTGACGATCACTTAATATTTGAACAGGGGACGGGAGAAAATAACAATGTTGCGTATTTAAAACTTTCAGCATCAATAATTAATGAAATTGAAAACGGTGGTACCCTCCAAAAAATGATGGATAACGACTTTACCTCCCACAATCTTAAAGCTGCATGGGATTATGGAGAGATTTGTCTGGGCTGTGACCAAGGAGATGGAATTAAAAAATTATCTTTTTCTTCAACCGGGAACGGTTCGGCTATTTCTGAAGGAGATCAGGTTAATTTTATAGCAAAGCCAGGATACGGCTTTGAATTTGGTGTAACTAATAATACGGATAACAGAACCTTTATTATCAGCAATGGTCTTTCAACCCAGCTTTCAGCTTTTGACTTGAATGGCGGCAATATTATAAATATTAATCCTGGAGAAACAAATTTTACAAAAAAAATAACGGGGACTCAGGTAGCAGATAATAAATTTTTTGAATTTAATCCATCAGGGAATCCATTTGGCAAGTTTTATGCTTCGCATAATGACAGTGGAATATTAGATATTGTATTAACCGATGGCTATTATAAAAACACCCAGGAACCGGGCTTGCTGTATATAGAAGAAGGTAGCCAGAAAAAAGGTAAATATTTCAGCAATAGGTTTACATATGAAGATCAAGGCAAAGCAAATTCTGCAACAGTTTTGCAAGATCCATCACAACTATCCGGTTCGGCTGTTTCTATTACGCTACCAATTCAAAGCGGAAGGCTCGCACTTACATCAGATACATCGGTTTCAACTATAAATGAGGGAAGCGGTATTGGATATAGGCTTTATGGTTTTAATCCTGACAACTATGGAAATATAGGACTTGGAGCTTTTGATGTTTCTACTCAAACGGCAGCAAGTACGGTAAAGGTGGAACAGGGGATTACTCTTTTGTTGCTGGTGCAAATAACCAGGCTTCGGGATGGGGAGCATATGCAGGTGGGGGTGATGTGATAAATACGTCTGCCTATGGATTTGCTCACGGTGGGGCTTTGAATGTTGGCGGTTTTGGTAGCAGTGCTATCGGTTACGGCAATACAATCAATTCCACAACAAATTATTCTTTTACTTCCGGAAGAAACAATGTAAACAAGGGTACCGGAAGCCATTCTTTCGGTCTGGCATTGCAGGCAACAGGAGCTGGTGCTTTGGTTGTTGGTAGGGCAAATGTTGAAATGCCTGGGCAGATTGGTAGCGGAGCCCCAAGTGCCAACGATTGGCTTTTTCTCGTAGGAAATGGGACAGTTAACAATAGTACACTTGCTGCAACTGTACGATCTAATGCGTTTGGTGTACAGGCTAATGGAAAAGTCACGATCAATACTGAACCTGCTACCAACAATAACTTACAAAAACTTTATGCTAGAAATGACGATGGGACATTTGGAATTGTTACCAGGGTTCCATTCAAAATCTATAGCGTATTAATTTCTCAATCAGGCACAAACACTCCTACTGCAATAACACTTGAAAACAGTATTGGGGCTGTTACACTGAGCAGGGTTTCTCCAGGGATTTATAAGGCAACCCTGTCAGCTGCTTTTCCGGTTGGGAAAACTACGTTCTCAATGACACCAACATCCGATTTTAGGCTGTCGGTAAAGAATGACACAAACAATACCGTAACAATATCAGTACTCGATAATCAAGGCATACCTACTGACGGCCTGCTGATATCAAATCCATTGGAAATAAAAGTTTACAATTAAAATAAAATCCTCAAATCTTATGAAAAAACAATGCACATTAATGATGTTGCTAGTAGCAACAATGGTTTTCAACTCGACAAGATCTATTGCATTCACTTCAGAATGCCCAATTGAAAAAACAGAAGAATTGAAAGATTCTTCTGTTGATCGAACATATGTTTTTAGAGCTTCAGGGAACGGAATTGTAGAAGCCGGACAAAAGAAAACTTTCTCTGTTAATATTGTCGAACAGATTCCGTCTGAAGAAAACTATGAAGTTTCCTTTCATGTATTAAATACGAGTACAGGATTATCAAGCGTTGAACTTTCTGGCAGCCTTATTCAATTTGACTCTTTTATCCCAATAGGGGATGGGGTTACCAGATTTCAGCTTATTGGACAATTACCAGGAATAATTGACCTGCAGGTAACTGTACGCAATTCGCTTGGAGAAATCTATTCTCAACAATTGGAGTTTGATGTAAGGACTGACGCAACTACCTGGATAAGCGAAAGCTGGACAAATGGGATTCCAGATTTAGGAAAAATTGCAATTATCGACAGTGAGTATAACGGTTCGGGTTTCCAAGCAAATGAATTGCAAATTAATGAAAACGTATCTTTTACTCTTGGCAGTGGACAGATTCTCAATTTATATGGAAAGATTAATAATCTAGGCTTAGCTGTTATTGAAAATAATGCTAGTATCATACAGATAGACGAAACCGCTATAAATTCCGGATCAATCAAATATAAAAGAAAAACCACACCGGTCAGAAGATTTGATTTTACCTATTGGGGTTCTCCGGTAGCCGGGTATTCATTGCATGACCTCTCTCCCTTAACTCTTGGAGATAAATTCTACAGCTGGAATGGAGATTCACAAGCCTGGGTTACTCATATGAATGGAAACGTGATTATGCAAGCCGGAAAGGGGTACATAGTCAGAGCTCCACAAACACACTCAACAACCATTGCAGAAGAATATAATGCCGAATTTAACGGAGTTCCACACAACGGGCCAATACCGATTAATGTAAGTGGATCTTCATCTTCAGAGAAATTGAATTTGCTTTCTAATCCATACCCATCTGCTATCGATGCTGATCTATTCATGAACCATCCGGATAATGAAAACATTCTAGGAGGTACAATCCTATTATGGTCGCACACCACTTTGCCAAATTCAACCATTCCCGGAGGTTCACAATTTAATTATTCAGCCGATGATTATGCGAAATTTAATGCCACAGGGGGGGTTAAAACCGCTAGTGCTGCAAATGGCGGTGTTACTCCAAATGGGAAAATTGCTTCAGGACAGGGATTCTTTATTGCAGCGAAGGAAAATGCTACAGTAATATTTAACAACTCAATGAGAGTGGGAGAAAACAGTCAGTTTTTCAGAACTCCAAATAATATAAATAAATCGAGCTCTGCTTCATTAGAAAAACATAGGATTTGGATTAAGGCATCTAATATATCTGGCGCTTATGACGAAACCTTACTTGGATACGTACAGGATGCCACAAATGGTGTAGACCGTTCTTTTGATGGCAGCTATATTCCCGCCAATAAAGCAATTAATATCTATTCCTTTATTGATAATGACAAATTTATTATCCAGGGAAAGGCGCTTCCGATTGGGATTTCATCAGATACGATTAGGTTAGGCTTCAAGAGTACAATTGCATCACAATATTCTATCGATATCGAAGCATTGGACGGATACTTCATTGAAAGTAATCTTCCTGTTTACCTAGAAGATTCTATGACACAGATAAGCCACAATTTAAAGAATGGGCCTTATAACTTTACTACTGCTATTGGAACATTCGACAACAGATTTAGGTTAAGGATTCCATTTGGTATTTTATCTATCAACGATCCTGGTAACAGTCCAGAACCTATCCGATTCTATAGTTCTTCAGGAAAACTATTTGCAAAATCAAAAAATTCACAAATAGATACGTTAGAAGTTTATGATCTTTTAGGGAGAAGTATTCTTAAAAGCGATAATATAAAGAGCAATGAATATTCAACTGACATTTCCAGCCTTAGGAATGGTATCTATATCATAAAAGCTAAAACCTCAGGAGGCACAATAACTAAAAAAATACAACTTTAAATATACATGAGGGGCAAATGGTAAAACATAGTCCCTTTTTTTATACCTAAATATTATGAAAAAAGTAAAATATTCAATTGTCATTGTCTGCATGTTATTATTAGTGATATCAATTTACAGCATCGTAAAAGATTACAAACATTTTTTTCATGGGACTTTTTCAAAGCTAACAGCCGCAGCTGTTATTTGCTGTCTTTCTTATATATATATTGATGAGTTGGTAATTTTTATAAAGGGCAAAAAAAAATTAAGCCTTTTCAGGTTTAATCTTTCAATATTTCTGCTGCTGATCTCTTTCTGTTGGATAATCAATCAATACCTGATTGAATTGAATACAGAGGATATAGACCGTGCAGATTGTCTTTTTAATCTTCTGGCCACAATCCTCACTTTAAAAATATACATACTTCTAAAATATATTCTTACTGACAGCGCATTAAATACCATCAGATCATCAATTGAGATAGATTATTAATTCTCCTTAAATTTTGCAGATGAAAAAAAATAATTTATGTTTGTACAAATTTATACACATATATATAAATTTTAAATATTAGTCGCTTAATTAACATTAAATTGATTTACTATGAACAAACAATTAGCAAAAAAAATTTTATTCTCTTTTGCAGTTGCCCTTTTTGCAGTTTATGCGGCAGAGGCACAGGTAAACGTGGGAGATATACGATCAGAGCTCGAATCGAGTAAGGATGATATTTTCCAGATCATTAACATCATCATGGCAATTATAAGTTTTGGTGGTGTTATATACGTGGCTTCTGCTCTAATTGGAAAGCGAGAAATGTCAAAAGGAGTTTTAATTGGTTGGGTTTCTGCTATGGCAATCTGGGGAATGGCAGTCGCACTTATCGACTAGAATATGTCTGAACCGGTAAAGCCAATTACGCACTATGCGTTTTCACACTTGAACAAGAGGGTAACTGTATTAGGTTACCCTCCCGTTTTAGGTGGCCTGCTTTTAATAGCATCTATTATGCTATTGATCTTCTCAATTGCTTTTCGTTCAAAGTTATTAGGAATCGTAACAGTAATATTCTTGCCCGGTTTTATCATGTATACAAAAAAGAACCTTAAGGCAATAAAAGAAAATAAATTGGAAATCAGCACTCTCTATTTTTTCAATTCTAAAAGAAAGATATATGTCGATCAAGCTAATGTTATCAACCAAATCCTAAAGAAAAATGACTGATATCAATTCAATCTTTCCCATAATAGATATTCAGGACGGCAAAATGTTAAATAGCAATGAAGTAATAAGCGTTGCTTTTCAGATCGAATATCCAGAAATATTTTTGCAATCGAAAGAATATTACAATTCCATTCAGGAACGTCTTTCAGTTTTCTTGAAACAGCTCCCTGATTATACGATTCTTCAGACAATCTCATTATTTGACGAAGAAGAATACGATCCTGATTTTTCTACACCGGATAATTTCCTGCAGAAGCATAACAAACTTCACTACCTGAAAAGAAAGGTACCTACAGAAATACAATATATTATTTTATCATTTGCCCAAAAACCGTTAGCAAAAAACCTAAGCGGACATTCTATTACAGACACACTGAAATACCTATATAAGAATCCATATGAAAATTATAAAAAAGACCTTGATATTATTGAAGGGAATATTGCAAATGCGGTAACATCTCTTGAAGGACTTTTTGACGAATGCAACCTAAAGCGCTTAAGCAATGATGAAATTGCATTAATGCTTTATAGATACTTTTCTCTTGATTATAACTATTCGGGCAGTGTTAATAATCTGATTATTCCGACTTATAATTTCAAAAACAATACAGCTGGAGAATATAATCTTGGTGTGATATCGGTTTATGAGGGCAGGGAGGCTACAAGTTATTCGAGAGCAAGCCAGACTAGAGCATCAATGGCAAAATCTGAAATTAAACAGGTCAGGGACATAGGAAATATAGCCCAATCACAAATGTTTCCTTTAACTATCGGGCTTCCTTTTAAGCATGCATACTGTGTAATCATTCAAAAGCTGAATATAGAAAAGTTAATGTTTGAATTTGAATTTGAAGAAAGGGCCCTAGCGATTCCGGCTACGTTTGGATTAAACCAGGCTATAAATAAATTAAGGGATATAGCTGTTTTTAAGGCCTGCTTGCACGACGAAGGATATACGCCTACGAGTGTCTCAATTGCAGTAATTATCCCGGATAAGAACAAGCAGACGCTGAATATGAAGCTAGAAGCCACAAAATCAGCTATTGCCAACATATCAGAAATGCGGGGGATCATAGAAAAGGAAGAATCTGAATTAACCATGTTATCGCATTCTCCAGGTAATGGCTCAAGTTCATACAAGAACAATCTGACAACCTCTATTCATGCTGTCTCGTATTTGCCAAAAGAAAGCCATTACAAAAGTGATGCTCAAGGGTTTCCTTTTACCGACAGATACGGAAAAAAGATTTTTGTTGATATCCTCAACAATAAGCACATGACGAATAAAAATGGTATTGTCATAGGTCCGTCAGGTAGGGGGAAATCATATACCCTGAATTATATCGTCAGCCTGATCTATAATGAAGGCCATGTCTTTATTATTGACAAAGGTGGATCTTATAAACGAATTTGTGATTCATTCGGTGGAATGTATCTGGACAGCGCAAATGAAGATAATTTTAGGTTCTCAATATTTGAAACTACTAAAGATTTTGAGGGAAATTATCTTGTTGAAGGTGTTCATAAGAGCTTTGTCTTGTCTGTTCTCATATTTATATGGAAACAGGGGGAAAAGGCCAGACCTGAAGAAAAGGAGATACTTTCAAACCTGGTCGATGACTTTTATGAAACAGTAAATAAGGAAAAAAATACTGTGCCAACCTTTACCGGGTTTTATTCTTTCGTTGCAGATAAAAGTCAAGTGTTTAATGATGCTGAAAAAAGATTTTTCGATTATGAATCATTTTTACTAATGGCCAAACCATATGCATTGGGTGACGAAAAAAAGTTACTAAACTCGAATGCTAATATTGACCTAACATATGAAAAGCTAACCGTTTTTGAGATGGGGGCAATTGAAAAAGCTAATCCTGTAAAATTTAACCTGCTCTGCCTGATAATTACATTCTTAAACATTAAGAAGATTCAAAAATTACCAAGGCATATTTTCAAGAGTTTTATTATTGATGAAGCACTTTCCTTTTTAAAAGGAGATATCGGAGATTTTATTGGAAATCTATATGCAGAAATCAGAAAGGAAAACGGTCAGGTTCTGGTAGTAGCACAAGGTTTGAATTTTCTACTTGAAGCTTCAACAGAAGTGCAGGAAAAGATATTCAATAACAGGGATTTTATTGTAATGACCAACCATGAGGGATATGGAAACGTATTCCAAAATTATAAAAGCCGGCTTGACTTTTCAGACAAGGATATCGAACTCCTCTCCTCGGTTACACGTAACGAAGAAATATTCATGCGACTTGGAAATCACGGAATGATTTTGCGTGTCGATGTTTCTTTAGAAGAACACGGCCTTTTTACAACCCATCCAAAAGAAATGAAATTAATAAGTGAGCTTGAAAAGCACTACGGTTCAATTCAGGCCGGAGTTGTTGCCTTTGCAGAAAATAAAAGAATGTCAAACAATAAATAATTTAACCTATGAAAACACTAATGCTAACTACAGCTTTATTATTACTTAGTATAATAGCAAAAGCTCAAACCCCCGCAAGTACAGTTTATGATCCAATCAACAATGCCCAGCTAGTCTCTATGGGTACAATGCTGGTTACACTTAAAGAACAAGGTTCCGAAGTTGTCAAGACTTTAGAAACTGCAAATCAGATCAGGAATGCGGCAAAAATAATGGAACTGATAGCTGCAATTGAAGATTCATATTGCATCATTCAGGATCTTGACTTTTACAACACCAGGGCGAAGATACTGTTCAAGACTGAAAGGAACTGTTTTGATAATTTCATGTATTCGCTATGTATTACTGCCATTCAAAATGCTATGTCTACAACAACTATGGCTGCTACATCATCCTCTATGTCGCTTGGAGAACGCTCTAACACTGTAAGCAATGCTTTTGAAAGTATTAAGGACAGCAATAAGGATCTTAATGGAATGAAGGAAAATCTGAAGAAAAAAGTAGATTCTAGGGAAAAAGTAGGAAAAACAATGGCAACCTTAAATAAGATGTTTTAATGCAAGATCAATCATCAACAGAAAGCATCCTGGATTTATATACAAATCCCGGCAATGCAATGGACTCTCTGGCAACATTGGCTAGCACAACTCTAATAGCTGAAGTAATAGCCCCAATTTTTTTCTTTTTGTCTTTGGCGTATATGTTTGTCAATACTTTTATAAAAGAAGGACATAGGGGAAAATTTATACAGCCCGGAGAAATTAAGAGATTAATAATAGTAATGATACTTATTCCGGTTGTTCCGGTTCTCTTTTTATTTATACAAAAAATCGGTTTTGTCACTGCAAAAGCAATGGAAATGGATGCAGGGGATAAATTTTCAGCAATCACAAATCTATGGGATCAGATGAATGCTTCTCCTGAAGAAGAATTTTCAATCTTCTTTTTGACTATGAGTATTGTGTATAAGCTGCTTGCAATGGTTTTTATGGTAATTGCTATACTTTTAATGTATATGGTAAAATTCATCGTATTGCTATTCAGCGGTGTATTTGTTCAATTTTGCATTATTGTATCTCCATTGGCTATGGCCTTTTCAATTCTGCCAATTTTTAAGGAACAGGTTGAGAAACTTCTGGCCATATTCTTTAACGCTTGTTTCGTCGGGCTTACGATGAACATTTTGGATAATATGTTTTTCGATTCACTTTTTGCAAAAGTAATTACAGCTCTCAACGATCCCGCAGCAGATATTTTTAATTACATGATAGTTGCCGCAACTTGTTTCACAATTGTCATTTTTTATTTACTGGCATTCTGGCTTACATCAAAATATGTTGGCATGCCTGGAGCTGCTGCAATTATGAGTACTGCAGTAACCGCAACTACAATGGCAGTAATGAGTGCTGCAAATTTATTTGGAGGTGTTGGAAGTGCCGGCGGAGCTAGTACAGGCCCATCTAGCCCAGAAGCAAACGTAATTAACAGTGCCGCAAGGTCAATAAGAAAGGAGGAGTAATTCATGGATTATTTTGGACAAAAAAGTAAGGATGTTAGGATTCTTAGAATATCGCTTTTTGTGGTCGCTGGATTTTTTGCAATTGTCTTTTGTATTCGGGAGTTTATAAATTATAAAGAAAGGAAAGCCCTAACGACTGAAACCTGGGCAATTTCTCCAGAAAACGGATTTGTTTTAAAAATGAATAAGGTTCCAATGACAATAGATGAAAGGGCATCCGAATATAAGGCCCATGTACGGGACTTCCTTAATCATTGGTACCAATTCGACCAATATACTTTTATTGAAAACACAAATTATGCTTCTAATCTCATCGACAAGAAAACTAGGGAAGTTGAGATTAATAAATATAGGGAGGACAATACTTTGGGAAGGCTGCAGGAAAGCGATATCATACTAACTATAATAGTTAAGGATATAAAAATTGATATCACAAATAGGCCCTATTCCGGAACTTTTGTATTAGAGCAAACCCTGAGAACTAAACTTAACCTAAATAAAAGGATAATAGAAGGGACTTTCAATATCGAAGATACGGAGGGGAGAACATACAACAATCCTCACGCAGCGCTTATCACTAATTATCAAATTACAAGAAAAGAAAACTTAACTAATTAATTATGGCAGATTTTAACAATTTCGTAAAAACTGATAAGGGAAGGTATGTTGTGATTGCCTGTCTAACTTTAATATGCGGTTTCATATTCTACTTTCTATTCTTTTCAAAGGAATCGGAAAAAAACAAAAATGAAAAAAGCACATCTGCAGATATTAATGTCTCGGTAAGGGATACAACATTCAAAGAAAGGGGCGATGTGTATTCTTCATATGAAAAAAAGGTAAAAAAGGTCGAAACAGATGAAGATTTTTTTAAATCCGGTACAGAAGAAATGAAACAGGCATTGAATAATCCGGTAACAGCTGGAGGCAAAACAGAGGAGGATCTTCAAAGAATGGCCGACAGCATTCTAAAGGCAAACCAGACAAAGGTTAACTATGGAAATTCCAATCCTAAAAAGACAATTAATTATAGTTCTAACTATACATCAGCTCCAAAGGTAGACAGAGAGAAATTAAGGCAAGAGGAAATTGAAAGGTTTCAAAAAAAAAGCAAATCTAGTTTTGATGAATTTTTTGAAGGTGCCAACAGTAAAACAAAATCTTCTGCATCTGTAAACCAATCAAGTCAAAAACCATTACCAAGCGATGCCATGATCTATGCGGTAATAAGTGGCGATCAGGTAATAAAAAATAAAGATCGAGTTACATTGAAACTTACTCAGGATGCCCTGATACATGGAGAAATTTATAGAAAAAATACCTTCATATATGCAATAGCAAAGTTTACACAAAACAGGGTAAATCTTGAAATATCAAATATAAACCAGAAACAGGTTTCATTAATAGCCCAAGATGCGATGGATGGAAATACAGGCATATACATTGAGGGCGAAAGCCTGGTTGCTGAAACTGCTAATGAAGCTGCTCAAGACGGTGTAAACAACATAAACGTCAAAGGTATTCCTGTAGGAAGGACAATCCAAAGGTTGGTTTCAAAGAAACAAAAGGAATCTCGTGTACAGCTTCTTAATAATTATAAAATTATCCTCAAAACAGAGTAATGAAAATCTTCTACATCCTATTAATGATATCAATTTCGGCTTATTCACAATCAGCTGACAAACAAGTTATCTATGCAACGTCATCAAAAAACGTAAATCTTTTTTTCCAGTCGCCCATCACTACGGCAATTGTGGGAAGTGATACATTTTCTTTTGGCTTTAATAAGGAGGATAAAAGCACATACGGAATTTTAAAAGCCATATCAGGACAGGAGAGCAATCTTCTTATCACAACTGATAATGGGAATGTGTTTTCCTTTATAATCAGATACAAGAAAGATATTACTGAATTGAATTATTTTATTGATGACAGCCTGGCCATTGGAAATACACGTGCTAGACACCAAAAATTAAATAAAGATGCAGCCGCTGAAAGCGAAATCAGTCTAGCTGAAGATAAAAAGGTATCAAAAACAGTTACGGTAAATGACTATGAAAAAGATTCCAAAACTGATTTTTATAAAAGAAAATCCTCTCAAGGTGTTTATGATTCAAACCCGGAAGAATATTATAAAAACATCTGCCTAAGAGAGATTGAAAAGGAAAGATACTTTGTAAGGTTTTACCAATCGAACAGTAAAGTTTATTTACGTCTCAAAAATATATTCTACGACAGGGAGGAGCTGTATTTTACCTTGATAATTGATAACAATTCAAATCTGGATTTTGATGTAGAAGATCTTAGTTTTTTTATAACTGCAAAAAATTCCTCCAGGAAAACTTCTACTCAAAGAATAGCTTATGAGCCTATCTATATTTATGAACCTCCTGAAAGGATCGGAGGGAACTCAAGTAAGGAGATTGTTTATGTTTTTAAGAAGTTTTCCATAAACAGCCAAAAAGTTCTACTTGTATCCTTATCGGAGCAAAAAGGCGAAAGAAACATAAACTTAGAAATACCCAATTCAAACATTAATAACCCTAATTAACTTAACCCTATGCAAAAAAGATTATTTCAACTAAAACTGTCATTGGCTTTTATGCTTTTTATGATCAGTTCTGCAAAATCTCAGGAATCTGCTATTGCAGTAACAGGAGGAATGACAGAAGATGGCTCTGCTGTCCTGGTGTCATATAACTATAATTTAAAAACGGATGACTTTATTCAGGGTTCCGTATTTATTTCATTCGCTAAGGATGACTACCTGAGCGATGTTTCAATCCCTTATAATGATTTTACGGTTAATGCGGGTTATTACAAACGCATATTAAAAACAAAAAATAATTTTCTGAAAATCTCACTTGGACTAGGAGGCGTTTTTGGTTATGAATCAGTAAACAATGGGGATAGAGAATTAGAAAATGGAGCTTTAGTAATGAGTGAGAGCAAATTTATATACGGCGCCTTTTTAGGGCTGGATACAGATATATATCTGAGTGATAATTTCTCTGTTACGATTAAAGCAAATGAATATTATCATCATAATAGCGATGTTGGCCAATTTGTTCCATATCTGGGAGCTGGTATCAGGTACTTTTTCAACTAAAAACAAAAGAATATGAAAAAAATATATAAATACGGAACAATGATCGTCTTAATGGCCATTGCAATATTGCTTGGGTGTACCAAGGATGTTGATATCGATGACGATTTTGATTTTAAACTAAGGGTTAACCAACAAGCTGTTGAGGGTTACATTTATGAACTGTCACAATGGACGACCATAATAACTCCAGAAAGAACCGTTAGAGGTCAGGAATTCAAATGGTCTTTTGAAGTGCTTGAAGGAGCAGGAAAATTTGAAATCGGGACGGGAAGTTCTGTGATTACATTAGAGGAGGGGGATGTGACTATCATACCTAATTCAGAAGATACTCCAAGTATTGAATTTATTACACACTATCTGCCTACCTCTCTTGGGCCTCATAAGGTTGAAATAACAGTAGAGAATAAAAACGGAAATAAAAAGTCGGTAATCGTTGATTATGGAGTTTCTTACGCTCCATTTACATTTCTTTTTGTACCTAATGCAAATGTCTACCTAATCAATACCGAAGGCCCATTAACATCAACAATTATTAAGGCAGGCAGTAATGAGAATGAAATTTTCAAGTTTAAGTATTTACTGACAGGTGGAGAAGGAAAATTATATGATGGGGATGTTTTAATACCTCACGGGGAAGAATATAATATGACAGGTGGAGTACGAAACCTGAAGTACGTTCCAGAGAATTTAGGGACTCATAATATTCTTGCACAGGTAACGGCCGAAGATGGATCAATGGTAACTAAAATGGTAGAACTGATAGTTGAAAATGTACCTTTTACCATAGATGCCAATTCAGCAACTACAAGTATAAATTTAAACCAGGATTTGGGAATTTCATTAAATCTTTCTGAAGGACAGAATAACTCAGGTGTTACATATCAGATAATGCATTATTATGATTCTGGTAGTGGTTCCGGAACATTAAAAAATCAGAATGGAGAAGTCGTAACTGCAGGCGTATATTATCCGATTAGACCTGGTACGTTCCCATATATATTTAATTCTACGGTTAGCGGGCCTGCAACTATAAATTTTAAAGTTAGGGACAGTAACGGACAGATAAAGGAGGATGCAATTACTATAAATGTCTCAAATGTTCCATATACGTTTACAGCAATCCCAACGCAGAATAATGTAAACTTGAACCAGATTACTAATTTTAACCTGAGCCTTACGCCATCTGCAAATGCTTCTAGTGTAAATTATTCATTAACTTATAATGGATCTGCAGGAGATGGAATATTGACTAAGGCGGATGGAACTGTAATTGAACCGGGGACTCCGATTCAAGTTAATTCAGGAAATTTTCAATATAAATACAAACCCCTAACCTTGGGTGCCCATACAATTAATTTTACAGTCAACGATAATTACGGGGAACAAAGAACAGCAATAGTAAATGTAAATTCGGTACATACTCCTGTAACATTTAATGTTTCAAGTGTTACCCAAACATACGTTAACCAGACTGTACCGGTTAATTTTGTAATTACACCACAATCCGATAATGGGATAACATATCAAATGAATTATGTTTTAAGTGGAGGAGAGGCAATATTGGCTTCTGGTACAAATGAAATACGTCCGGGCCAATTTAATCAAGTCAGTACAGGGAACTTTGCTTATGCATTTACCCCATTGGTTGCCGGAAACTATACCTTGACTTTTGAATTAAAAGATAGCAATAATCAAATTATTACCAGGAATATCACAATTGTAGTTCAGAACAATAATTTTGTATTTACTCCAACACAATCACAAAATGTGTTTGTAAACGAAAATAACAATTTTGGCTTTGCATTGGTTCCTACGGGAAATTATACCAATACAACTTATACTGTGTCTTATACATTAGGTTCAGGACAATTAGGTACATTTTCTCAAAACGGTACAGTGTACCAACAAGGTGCTCCAATAACAGTTACGCCTACTGCATTTAATATGGTTTATCATCCAACTACAGTTGGCCAACATACCATAACTTATTTTGTGACGGATAGCAACGGACTGACACAGCAGGTTGTACAAAATGTAAATGTTATTGCTGCCGACTTTAATTTTACTGCACAGCAGTCTAATAATGTTGTTTATAAAAATACTCCGGATAATATTATTCTTAGCTTAAGCCAGATACAGGCTAACCCAAATATCACGTATATGCTTTCATATACAATAAATGGGGTTGGCCAGGTAATGAATGGTAATAATATTCTTGCCAATGCTACTCCATTTACTCCAGGGAATCTATCATTAAAATTTGTATCCTCTGAATTAGGAACCTCAAGTATCGTATTCACATTGACTGACAGCAACGGCACTATACATACAAAAAATGTTAATTATACTGTAAGAAATACCGATTTTACCTTGTCTACTTCCGGTGACGGAAGCCTAATTGTAAATAATTCGAGAGATTTTAATGTGTACCTATCGCAGACTTTAGCTGATCCCACGACAACATATCAGGTAAAATATACAATTGGATCAGGAAGCATTGGAAGCGGACAAATCCTCATTGGGAATACTCCTATTGTAATGGGGACTTTTAATAATATTTCTTTAGGCTCAACAGAAATGGTGTTTAAGGGAACCGAACCTGGTCTAGTAAATGTAATAGTTGAAGTAAAAGATATTAATGGAATAAGCCATACGTCGACGGTTGTTTTCAATGTAAATGCAATATCATATGCATTTACAGGAGCTCCGCAAAATACTTCATTATTCTTGGGAGCAACTACTAACCTTAATTTCGACATTTCTGAGACTTCAGCTTCAGGAACCGCCTACGAAATGAAGTATGCCATTACTCAAGGAAATGCTGAGATTAAGAACGGTTCAGAAACGATGAACTCTAACCAATGGTACCCTGTTAACATCGGTGCATTTTCTCGAATTTTTAATGCTACTGAAACTGGGGCTGTAAAGGCTACTTTTACGGTTAGGAATACTACAACTCTAGTTGAGAGAAGCCAAATAATAACTGTAAATGTAAATCAGGCAGCTTTCAATATTGATGCTACTGCAACGGCCAATAACCAAATAATTAATACTCCTACAAACGTGAACCTTAACTTGGTGCAGACGGGTGCGGGCAACATGGCTTATACAATGGTTTTTAATTCGTCTTCTACCGGAACATTTACTTACGGTGGTACAACATATTCGGCCGGCCAACCAATCCCAATTAATGTTGGATCATCTTTTGGAACTTATAACGGAGCAGTTGCCGGGGTTCACAATCTTACTTTTACAGTATCGAATAACAGTGGGGTTACATCTACAGATAACGTAGTAATAACGTATATAAATAATGATTTCGCTATCTCCACATCAGGGGATGGAAGTGTTATTATCAATAATACTAAAGAATTAAATGTATTCCTTTCTCAGCTAGTTCCTGACACTTCAATATCATACCAGGTTCAGTACTCTATTGCATCAGGAAGCACCGGAACGGGAGAATTAAGACAGAATGGAAATCTCATTTCATTTGGTTCATATGCTCCAATTTCTTTAGGCAACTCTCCACTTTCATTCAAAGGGACGGGTGCTGGTACGGTAAATCTTCAAGTCACAGTTAAAGATAGCAACAATGTTAGCCATTCGTCTATTATAGCTATTTCAGTTAATGCGATTTCTTATGCATTTTCAGGAGCTCCTCAGAACAACTCTATCTTCCTGGGCGGAACGACCAACCTTAATTTTGACATTTCTGAGACTTCAGCTTCAGGAACCGGCTACGAAATGAAGTACGTTATCACGCAGGGAAATGCAGAGATCAAGAACGGTTCAGAAGCTATGAACGC